>ERZ1463035.100-NODE-100-length-16442-cov-13.734546_pt1 | contig 16442 bp, 14 predicted proteins | sample MGYA00564486_ERZ1463035 | MGnify/ENA primary metagenome ERZ1463035 (study PRJEB39244, sample SAMEA3635149) | Helicobacter pylori | study: EMG produced TPA metagenomics assembly of PRJEB11511 data set (Assembly of a 5300-year-old Helicobacter pylori... | reverse complement strand
GAAAAAAAGAGCCATCTCGCAATAGAAATTACTTTCTATTTTGAGACGGCCCCTTTCTTATGTTTTAATTTAATCAATAAAAGTTATACATTTATTACTGTGTTATAGTATGTAAAGTGAATGACATATCATTTTGATTCTAAGCTATACAAGAATCCACCATTCTTCACCTTCATTAAATAACTCAATTGCTTTTCCATCAATATTGCATTTATATCTTGACGCATTGTTAAAAAGCTTCATACTCCTAATTGGATCTTTTATTTCAAAATCTTCATCGTTGTAAGTCAATTCAAAAGGTTTATTCCATCCATTATCATCAGGATTACTTTTAACCACAACTAACATTTTTTCATTCTTATTTCCCCAAGCCATAACAGTAACCTCCTTTGTAAAATCTCTATTCTCTTAGTACTATTATAATACATTTTTATGAAAATGTGAGTTTTTGGGACAAACTATCAAAATTGATTATTTAATAATTTATAAATAAGAATTATATTAGAAGCATAGCAAATACGTATAGAGTAGTTGCTAAAAAATAATAATATAAAGAGAGGCTGATTAAAGATGGAATTTAATTGCGAGGTAAAGGTAGATGTTGAAAGAACAAATGCTTATATGGTTGGTGCTGGACTTGCATCACTGTCTGCTGCAGTATTTTTAATTAGAGATGGACATGTTCTAGGAAAAAACATTCATATATATGAAGAATTAAATGTCACAGGTGGCAGCATGGATGGATATGGCGATGCTAAGACAGGTTATGCAAACCGTGGTGGAAGAATGTTTGATGAGGAAGCATATGCTTGTACTTTTGGGGTGATGGAAAGTATTCCTTCATTAACTAATCCTAAAATTTCAATTCTCGATGAATTTAATGCTTTTAACAAAAAAAATCATACCTATTCAAAAGCTAGATTAATAGATAATGAAGCTAATATACTAGAGTCATCATATTTAGGATTTAATCGAGCTGATAGATTGGCTTTAGCGGATATAATGATTAAACCTGAAGAGACTTTAGGTACAAAAACTATTACAGATTGTTTCCCAGAATCATTTTTTAAAACGAATTTTTGGTTTATGTGGACTACAACGTTTGCATTTAATCCTTGGCATAGTGCTATAGAGTTCAAGAGATATCTTCATAGATTTATTCATGAACTACCACATCTAGATGATATGTCTGGAGTGCGTCGTACACCATATAATCAATATGATTCGATGTTATTACCTATGACTAAATGGTTAGAATCACAAGGTGTTAATTTTGAACTTAACTGCAGAGTAACTGATTTAGAATTTAAGCCATCAGATACGCAGACTACAGTTACAGCATTTAAATGTGAAAAAAATGGGAAAGAAACTAGAATAGAAGTTGGGGAAGGAGATTTTGCCTTTGTTACTATCGGTTCATTAACAGCTGGTAGTAGCCAAGGTTCAATGACTACAGTGCCAAAAATTAATGATAAATATGTAGGTGGAGCATGGGATCTTTGGGAGAAAATCGCTCAAGGTCGTCCAGAGCTTGGTAAACCAAAGGTTTTCGATGAACGTGTTGAAGAATCAATGTGGGAGTCTTTCGTAGTTACACTTAAGGATCCAACTATGGTAAATAAAATAATAGAATATTCAGGGAATCAGCCAGGAACTGGGGCTATGATGACATTTAAAGAGTCTGGATGGTTTATGTCAATTGTTTTATATAAGCAACCACATTTTCTTAATCAACCTGAAAATGTACAAACTTTATGGGGATATGGTTTATATCCTTATAAAAAAGGTGATTTTATAAAGAAGAGAATGGTAGATTGTACAGGGGAGGAAATATTAACTGAGTTATTATATCACCTAAATTTCGTAGATGATATGAAAAAAATCCTTAAAACATCTATTTGTATACCTTGTATATTACCTTTTACAACAGCACAATTTTTGACTAGAGCAAAGGGTGATAGACCACAAGTTATTCCAGAAGGTTCAACTAACTTAGCATTACTTGGTCAGTTTTGTGAAATGGAAGATGATATAGTATTTACTATGGATTATTCTGTAAGAAGTGCACAAACTGCTGTTTATAAATTCCTAAATCTAAATAAGAAAGTTACACCTATTTATAAAGGACAATATGATGTTCGTGTATTATATAATTCAGCAATGAAGATGTTAAAAGATGATAATTTACGTGAAGAAATAGGTTTTGTAAAGTCAATGATGTTAAAGTAATTTTAAGGGATGGTTTATAAGTCGTAAGTAATAAGACTTATAAGCCGTCCCTATTTTGCATAACTATTTAAAGCATGCGGCATAGTACCTTCAAGTATATTTCTAATTCCATCAACTAATATTTCAGGTGATTCTTTCATACCTTGTTTAATCCATTGAGTGGTTATCCCTACAAAAGCGTGGCTATAAAAATCAGCAATAAATTTTTTACTTTTGTCAGAAACGTTTATTTCAATGGATAAATCATCGATAGCATTCATAATAATTTCAAAGCAAAAATCAAAAAAATATTCGCTAAATGTATTTTGACCTGGAGTATTAAGCGCATTAATATAAAAGGATTTGTTTTTCATTAGGTATAACAAAGTTCTATACGTACCTTCAGTCCAGTTTCCGTAATTTGTGCAATCACCTATACTTTCTGAAACCTCAGTATAATATATCCAATTTACAAGGTCAAATTTATCTTTAAAATGATAATAAAAAGTTTTCCTATTAAGTCCACAGCCGTCTACTATTTTTTGTATTGAGATTTTAGCTAATGGTACTGTATCCATTAACTGCTTGATAGAAACAGCAAGGGCTTTTTTTGTTATTAATGATTCTGACATATTATCAATCTCCTATAAAAAAATAGTTCTGAATACTTGTAGGTTGGGTAGGATAGTATATATCCAAAGTAAACTATGGACATGTAATCATTTATATATGTTTTAGGAGTAAATTTAAATCAAATTATACAAGGTGTCTATATCCTTTTCCTTCTACCTCTGACGCATCGGCAATAGTTAAAAAAGCCCTGTCATCAATAGTTTTAACTATGTTTTTTAATTCCGGTAATTGTGATAGGGGTATTATGCAGTAAAGCATTTTCTTCTGACTTTTAGTATAGGCACCTTCTGCATAGATATTAGTAACGCCTCTATGTAATTGTGTCATTATTATATCTGCAATTTCTTCTTCTTTTTCAGTAATAATAAATACTAATTTTTTTTGACCTAATCCTTTTACCACATTATCAAGTACGAGAGAAGTAATGAACATAGCAATTAATGTGTACAATGCAATAGGTAGTCCAAATATAAGACTACTTACTGAAACAATTAATAAATTAACAATAAAATTTATTTTACCTATATTAAAATTTGTATATTTTTTTTTAATGACCATGGATACTATATCGAGACCACCAGTTGATCCATTGTGAGCAAACACAAGACCATAGCCAAGTCCACAGACTACTCCTCCATATAAACAATAAAGTAAATTATCATTTATATGTAAAATATTAGCTACAGGATGTGTAAAAATCAAAGAAAGTGATAAAGTTACTGTACCAATAATAGAATTAATAGTAAACTTATTATTGAGTTTAAAAGCGCTTAATATGAATAAAGGAATGTTTAATAGTAGTATTGTGTACCCCGCTTGTATTTTGAATAAATACTGAAAAATTAGAGCTATACCAGTAGTGCCACCGCTTAGAAGTTTGGAATGTATTAAAAACATATTAATTCCAATAGATCCTAGGAAGCTACCGAAAATAATAAATGAAACATCCGTAAGGTTATCTTTATTAAAAAATTTCATATTCATATTCATATAATTCATCCTCTGTTTTTAAGAATTTTTGTATTAACAATTTAATTTTAACACAATGGCTTTAAGTCGTACATGTATTAACTAATATAATGTCAAAATAGTGTCAAAGATTTACTTCATTAAATGTCTCAACTGATAGGTATCTATAATTTAATAGCAAAAAAATCCATTTACCCAATCACTATAAAGTGGGTTATAATGTATCTAAGTTATAACAATAAAATATGGAGGTCTTGTTAAATGAATAAGAAATTAGTTTTAGGTGTAATTTTAACAGCAGCAAGTTTGTTTGCAGCACCTATAAATAATGTATACGCTGATTCATATAAAAGTGTTACTATAGGGTCTGATTTAACGAATCAACAGAAAAATGATATGCTAAAGTATTTTGATGTAGATACAAGTAGTGCGAGTGTTGTTGAAGTTACATCTACTGAGGAAAAGAAATATCTAGGAGATACAGTATCTAAAGAACAATTGGGAAATAGGTCCATATCGTGTTCATATATTGAGCCAACATCTACTGGTGGTTTAGTGGTGAGTACAAATAATGTAACTTGGGTAAATGCTAGTATGATAAAAAATGCCTTAATTACAGCAGGTATTGAAAATGCTAATGTTAAAGTTTCAGCACCATTCACTGTATCTGGTACGGCAGCTATGACTGGCATACTAAAGGGATTTGAAAATAGTGAAAACGGTAAGAAATTAGATGAAAATACAAAAAAAACGGCTAATGAAGAGGTTGCAGTTACAGGTAAACTAGGAGAAAAAATCGGACAAGATAAAGCTGCTGGGTTAATTAATGAAGTAAAGAGTGAAGTTATAAAAGATAAACCTAAGGATGGGGCAGGTATAACAAAAATAGTGAATAATGTAACCAATAATTACAATTACGATCTGTCTAAAGATGATGTAAATAATATTGTTGGATTAATGACAAATGTGAATAAATTAAACTTGGATTACAATAAGGTAAAAGGACAACTTGAAGGTGTAGCTAATACAATGAAAAATACATTAAATAGTGATAAGACTAAGAGTTGGTTTGCAGGTGTGTGTGATTCTATTGGAAATTTTTTTAAAGGGATATCGGATAGTTTAAAATAATAATATTGGTGTGAGGGAATTTAATGTGGGGGTTCTTTTATATGAAATATGGTTTTTGCTTGGCTTGGTGATAATATCTCATATATTATGTGGAAATTTATTGGTAGTAAAGTTTTAAGTAGACACATTAAAATAAAAACTTATTTTGGACAGGTATATACCTAGGCCTTGGATATTGTTTCGGAGATTTTTTTGAAAGCATAGTTCATATTGTAAGACAATTTGGACAATTTTTAACATATATAGTAATCTTAATTATTGGTTTGTATTTTTTTATTAAATTACTTAGGAATAAAAAACGTAAAAATAATAATTAGCTTCAAGTATAATTTAATATATAAATAGGCATTTAAAAACACAGAAAAATATTAATAGGTAAACTGTTAATATTTTTCTGTGTTTTTACTTTAATAAATTTATTATGGGTTTTCTTATGTTTTAATTTATTTAAATTAGAATAGTATGAGCAAAATTAATATAAATCAATACTTAATTTACTTAAAATGGATAAAAAACAAACATTTCATAATCATTTAATAGGTAATTATATAAAATGTGTATAAAATTACATTAAATAAAATAAAATAACAATATATGAAAAATAAAGAATCATAGTGCTATAATTGTATAAGAAATTATTTATAATATGAGCTAGGTAGTAAATTAAATGGAGATAATGTCTTAAAAAGTATATTAAGAATGTTCTTTTTTACATCATTTATAGAGAGGGGTAATAAAAAATGGATGAAAAAGAAATTAAAGTAAGTAGTGAAGAGAAAATTTATAAACTACCGGTTGATAAGGTCTATGAGGCTTTAGGGACAAATTGTCAGGGGCTAACACAAGAAAAAGCAGAAGAGTATCAGAAAAAACAAGGTAAAAATGTTATTGAGGGTAAAAAGAAAAAATCATCATTACTTATATTTTTCAGTAATTTTACCCATTTAATGGCTATTTTATTATGGGTCGGAGGTGCTGTAGCTTTTTTCGCAGGTATGCCTCAATTAGGAATTGCTATTTGGTTAGTTAACGTTATTAATGGTGTTTTTAGTTTTTGGCAAGAACATCGTGCGAGTAAGGCAACCGATGCATTAAGGAATATGTTGTCTTCTTATTCACACGTTATTCGTAGTGGTAAAGAACAAAAGATATTAGCTGAAGATTTGGTTATTGGCGACATAATTTTATTAGAAGAGGGTGATAAGATTTCTGCAGATGCCCGCTTGATTGAGTGTAGTGATTTACAAGTTAATCAATCAACACTCACTGGTGAATCCAATCCAGTCCGCAAGACAAAGGATGCTGTATTAAAAGATGATATGACACGGGCTGAGATACCTAATTTAATTTTTGCAGGTACAAATATTTCGCAAGGTAATGCAAAAGCTATTGTCATGGAAATTGGAATGAGGACTGAATTTGGTAAAATTGCAGACCTAACTCAAAATGTGGAAAAGGAAGATAGTCCTTTACAAAAAGAAATGGATAGGTTGACGAAACAACTTTCAATTATTGCCATTGGGTTTGGAGTTTTATTTTTTGTTCTTGCATTATTTTTAGTAGATCAACCAGTTGCGTCTTCATTTATTTTTGCTTTAGGTATGATTGTTGCTTTTATACCTGAGGGTCTACTTCCAACGGTTACTTTGGCACTTGCTATGGGTGTACAACGAATGTCTAAACGAAATGCTTTAGTAAAGACACTTTCTTCTGTTGGAACATTAGGTAGCACAACTGTTATATGTACAGATAAAACTGGCACATTAACGCAAAATGAAATGACAGTTAGTCATTTATGGTTAGCTGAAAAAGAATTTGAAGTTACGGGTGTTGGATATGGTCCTGAAGGTGATATCTTAGAAGGCAACAAAAAAGTTAGTGCTAATGACTACAAAGATATGAAAACTTTAGTAACAGGAGCTGCGTTATGTAGCAATGCAAGTCTATTACCACCAAATGAAAAATCTAGCCGTTATACTGTATTAGGTGATCCGACAGAAGCTTGTTTAGGGGTTGTAGCTGAAAAAGCGGATATTAATATATCAAAACAAGTAAAATTAACACCACGGTTAAGAGAATTTCCATTTGAATCGCGCCGCAAAAGAATGACTACTATTCATCAGTTGGAGAAACCTGTTGAAGGGAACAGGCTTATTGCATATGTAAAGGGATCTCCTAAAGAAGTAATGAAATTAAGTGAATCTATCTGTGTAAATGGAGAAGTCCAACCGATGAAAGAAGAAATGCGTAAAAAGATAATGGAGGCTAATGATGGATATGCACGTAATGGATTACGTGTCTTATCTGTTGCATATCGTTTGATTGATAAAGATGAGGGCACTCTAATAGATACGAGTGCCTATACTGCTGGAACTATTGAGCAAGATTTAGTTTTTGTTGGTTTGGTTGTCATGGCTGATCCTCCACGACCAGAAGTAGCGGCTGATGTTAAAAAATGTCACCGTGCTGGAATTCGGGTTATTATGATTACTGGAGATTATGGCTTAACAGCTGAAAGTATTGCAAAACATATCGGAATTGTGAAAGGTCCTAATGTACGCGTAATATCAGGTTTGCAGTTAGAAGAACTATCAGATAATAAGTTAAAGGAATATTTAAAAGATGAAATTATTTTTGCGCGTGTAGCGCCAGAACAAAAATTACGAGTTGTATCTAATTTACAAGAAATGGGCGAAATTGTAGCTGTGACAGGTGATGGTGTAAATGATTCACCAGCCCTTAAGAAAGCTGATATCGGGGTTGCTATGGGCATTTCCGGTACAGACGTAGCAAAAGAAGCAGCAGATATGATTTTGACAGATGATAATTTTGCATCTATTGTTAATGCTATTGAAGAAGGGCGTGCGGTTTATAGCAATATCCGTAAATTCCTACTTTATATTTTAAATTCAAATATGGCTGAAGCAATTCCTTCTGCGATGTTCTTATTTTCTTTGGGGGCGATTCCTTTGCCTTTGACGGTTATGCAAATTCTAACCATAGACTTAGGTACTGATATGTTGCCAGCATTGGGATTGGGAACTGAAAAACCTGAAGACGGAATTATGGACCAACCGCCACGTAACCAAAAGGAACCATTATTAAACAGAAATTTAATTGTTAAAGCATTCTTATGGTATGGATTATTAGGTTCTATTGCTTCTGGCATCTCTTACTTTTTCGTCAATATGCAAAATGGATGGCCTAAAATTCCACTTGCAGGTGGGATTGATCCAATTTACATCAAAGCAACTGCTATGACACTTGCGGCCATCGTATTCAGTCAAATTGGTGCAGTGTTTAATTGCCGTACTGAAAGGCAATCTGTCTTTAAAATTGGATTATTTAGTAATAAACAAGTGAACTTGGGGGTTATCTTTGAAATTTTCTTGATTGCGGCATTAGTGTACTTACCGCTATTTCAATCTATTTTCCACACAGCAGCACTTGATTTATCAGATTTGTTGTTATTATGTGTTTGGCCACCGCTAATCCTTATGATAGAAGAAGCGAGAAAGGCATGGATACGCAGAAAAGATTTTTAAAATCATTGTAAAAAATATGGGTGGGAGGAAATAAAAATTGTATATTACACCAACAGAGATTTGCCTCCACCACTAAAACCCACGACTGATTAATTAGTCGTGGGTTTTCTAATGCCTAAATATATAATTTATAATATACATATTATTGGATATATAAACACAAAATACATATGTCTAATTATGTTAATGAAAGGGAGCAAATTTATGAATGAAATAGATAATATGTGTATTAACAATATTTTAACACCAAAATCTTATTGGCTTGATTCAACTTATGAGACAAATTATCCAACCTTAGAAAAAGATATAAAGGTTGATATAGTAATAATAGGAGGAGGTATCACGGGAATTACAACGGCTCTACTTTTAAAAGAAGAAGGTTATAAAGTTGCATTAATTGAAGCTGATAAGATAGTACAGGGAACTACGGGACACTCTACGGCGTATATTACTTCACAACATGAGATAATATATAGTAATTTAATTAAAACTATGGGGATTGGAAAAGCTAAGCAGTATGCAGATGCTAATGAAGGGGCCATAGATTTTATAGAAGATATGGTCAAAAAATATAATATTGATTGTGATTTTTGCAGGTTGCCTGCATATATATATGCGACAGATGAAAAGTATATAGACAATATTATTGAAGAAGCAGCATCAGCTAAAAGCCTGGGAATAAATGCAAAATATATTAAAAATCTAGATCTTCCATTTAAAGTAAAGGGTGCATTATGTTTTGAAAACCAAGCCCAATTTCATCCTAGAAAGTACCTCCTTAAAATTGCGGAAAACATTTCTGGTAATGGCAGTCAAATATACGAACATACAAGAGCTGTAGACATAGAACATGATAAATTATATACTGTAACTACAGATACAGGATTTAAAGTAATAGCTCAAAAAGTTGTTTTGGCTTCACATTTTCCTTTTTATGATGGTTTGGGGTTATACTTTTCAAGGCTTCGCCCACAAAGGTCATATGTAATATCTGCAATAATAAAGGATAAATTGCCAATGGGAACATTTGTAGATGCGGGAGAAGCAGGTTGGTATTTTAGATTACAAAATTATAAGGATAGTCAGATGATAATTATTGGTGGTCAAGACCATAAAACTGCTCACGGAGGGGACATGATTAAACACTATGTTAATTTAGTAAATTATGCTAAAAAGAACTTTGATGTTGAAAAGTTTCTGTATAGATGGTCAACTCAGGATTATATAACATTAGATGGTGTGCCATATGTAGGTAATCTTACTTCAACATCTGAAAATATTTATGTTGCTACTGGTTATGGTGAATGGGGTATGACAAATGGAACAGCAGCTGCAGGTATACTAAGGGATATTATAGTTAAAAATGAAAGCCCTTATCAAGAGGTATATAATCCATCACGTAAAATTATAACTGATGGAATAAAAAACTTTGTTAAGGAAAATTACGATGTTGCAAAGCAATTAATAAAGGGAAAACTTCAAGTTGGACAATATAATTTTAATTTGAAAAATGATGAGGGAAAAATAGTAGAGATTGATGCAGAAAGATATGGTGCATATAGAGATGAAAATGGAGAATTACATATAGTTGATATTACATGTACACATTTAGGGTGTGAACTGAAATGGAATAGTGCAGAAAAATCTTGGGATTGCCCTTGTCATGGATCGAGGTTCACTTTTGAAGGGGATATTATAGAAGGGCCAGCTGTTCTTAGGTTAAATCATTACAAAGAAAGTGATAATACAATTGACCCAAATATAATTTGACAAATATAAAAATTAAAGAGTAAAAATTATACAAAATTTATTTGATATAGAGAAGGATGTGATAGATATGTGGTTAAATAAAATTATACATCCTCTATTGTTTCAAGGAGATAATAAAAGTAAAGGATATTTCGAAGGATGGTACTATAAACAAGTTTCAAAGGATGAGAAAAAAGTTATAAGTTTAATACCGGGTATTAGCTTATTTAATAATGATGTTCATTGTTTCATTCAGTATATATTTGTAAGCTTAGATGATAATAACAGGAAAACTATAAAAACCGGATATGTTAAATATCCGCTCAAAGATTTTAAAGTTAACAATAGTCCATTTATGTTGCAGATAGGAGATAATATTTTCTCGAAGTCAATGATAATGATTAATATATTAGATAACGGTTTACATATAGAAGGAACATTAAGGTTAGGTTCATTCACTCCTATTAAAAGTTCTATTTTAAGCCCAAACATAATGGGGTATTTTGCATATATACCTAAAATGGAATGTTATCATGGAATTGTTAGCATGAATCATATGGTTAATGGAGTAATTAGGATTAATGATGTAGATATAGATTTTAACAATGGGAAAGGATATGTTGAAAAAGATTGGGGAACTTCTTTTCCAAAAAAATATATTTGGATTCAATGCAACAATTTTAAAAATGAAAATACCAGTATCTTTTGTTCTATAGCTGATATACCTTTTATGAGGAAAAACTTTTTAGGATATATAAGTAACTTGGTTATTGATGGAAGGGAATATAGGTTTGCTACTTATAATAATAGTAAATTAAAAATCGAAAGTATAACTAATGTAGAGATATCAATACTATTAGAAAATAGTAAAGAAAAACTTAGAATAAAAGCAAAGCTAAAAGAAGTCGGAGAATTAATTGCTCCCGAGAAAGGAAAAATGAAAAGAAAAATAAAAGAGGAAGTTTTAGGAGAAGTAAAAATTTATTTATATAATAAACAAGATAAAATTATTTATGAAGATACTTGTTGCATGGCGGGTATTGAAATTGTTGGATTTTAATTTGTTATTTATAATGGTAGTCTCCACCACTAAGACCCCCGACTAATTAATTAGTCGAGGGTTTTCTTATGTCTTAAGGCATGATAAAATTAAAGAAAGTAAAAGATTAATGGAGGTATAAGTAGTAGTATGAATCATATTCAAATAATAAAACATATTAACAAAAAATCCACAACTCTAATTAGTTGTGGATTTTTTATGCTTAAATTCTAGTGAAAAAATTATTTTTATGCACTTTATTTGAATATAAGTGAATGCCTTATGGTATTTTTTAATTAGATATTAGTTTCTAATTAAGATTTACTTTCTTTGAAAACAAAGCACCAATTGCCATTATAATTGCAAAGACAATTAGATATGCAACAACTGCTATCTTATGAGAAAAACAAGCAGCTACTATCATGAATAGACATCCAGCTAATGAAACAATAGGCATTATGAATCTTTTAAATGAATTTAAATCTTTTTCTTTTTTCATCATCATAATAAAAATAGGAATATATAATGCATAAATAGTAACTATAGGTAATTCTGATGAATCAAAACAAAAGAATCCAAACCAAGGTTTTGTTAAGTTAGCACCATAGAAGTATAATAACCATATAGCACAAAGAAGTAGTCCGAGTATAGATGAATTTGTTGGCATATTAGTCTCATTATCTATTTGTTTAAATATTTTTGGCTTTGGTCCAAGACCCCTTGCTGCTAATGAATAAATACCACGGGTACATCCGAGCATTAATCCATTTAAAGTTCCAAGGCAAGAAATAATAACAAATACAAATACTATAGTACCACCTGCAGAGGAAAATACTTTTTGAAATGCCAATTTAGCTCCAGCTTCTCCCCCTTTCATCATAACTTGGTTTGTTACAGCTCCAGCTAGTCCTAAATAGTAAAGAATATAAACAATCATAATTATAAAAGTTCCTCCAACAAGAGCAAGTGGAAGATTTTTCTTTGCATCTTTTAGTTCAGCATTAATACTTGTAGCAATAATCCAACCCTCATATGCAAAGGCTGTTGCAACAACTGCTGTAAATAATGCATTCGCAGTATTTACTTTTTTTACTACTGTTGTAAAATTAATCATAGTCATACCACTGTGAATACCTACAATTGTCCCAATTATAGCCATTAGAATAAGTGGAATTAGTTTTATAACAGTTGTACTAACTAGAAATTTACCAGATAAAACTGGTGATAATGCATTTAAAGCATAGCTACCTATTAAATAAAAACAGGCAATAGTCATACATTCCCCACCTGTAATTGAAAATCCAAATAATACACAGGTATATCTAGCTGAAACCCATGCTAAAACTGATGTCAATGTTGGATAGTAAATTAGTGCCATAAACCAGCCAACATAATATCCATATTTCTCACCCATTGCAGCTTCTGCATAATCTACTATACCATTTACTTTCTCGTATTTAGTTGCCATTACAGCAAAAGTATAAGCACAAGAAATCATAATAACACCGCCAATTACCCAAGCTAAAATACCTAGTTTAAGATCACCTCCAGTTGCAGTTAATACCTTTTCTGCTTTGAAAAAAACACCACTACCTATAACGATGCCAATAACCATTGCTATTGCAGTAATGAGACCAAATTTTTTTTGTAACTTTGTTTCCATGATTTAATCATTCCTTTCATAATTCATAATTTATAATTTTCAATAAATTCATTATAGCATTACGCTTTATAGCTTTACAAGTGTAAAATCAATAGAAAAAAGGTTTATTAATATATAAATAGTATAACTATACTTGAGAAAAATTGGTAAATTTTTAAATGATTAAGAATAAAAAATGTTACTTTAATGATATATTTTATGTATTTGAATATTATGACAAATATTATTATAATAAATGGTGGGCAGTTGAATAATAAGTATTGACAAAGAAAGCTCTAAGAGCTAACATTTATTCTTACCCAAATAAATGAGATGGGTAAATGAAAAAAATGTATATTAGTTTAAAGCTTAAGGCATTGTATATAAAACAGAGGATTGAGGAGGAATAGTATGAAGATAGAAATATGGTCTGATTTTGTGTGTCCTTTTTGTTATATAGGTAAAAGGAGATTAGAAATTGCTTTAGAAAAATATGAATATAAGGGCGAGGTTGAATTAGTTTTTAAAAGCTTTGAGCTTGATCCAGCAGCTAAAAAGAAAGTTGATGGAAACATTAATGAGATTATAGCAAAAAAATATGGCATACCTGTAGAACAAGCTAAAGAATCAAACAATCAAATAGCAACGCAGGCTAAAGCTATAGGTCTTAATTATAATTTTGATGATTTAATTCCAACAAATACTTTTGATGCTCACAGAATAGCACATTATGCAAAAACACAAGGTAAGATGAATGAATTATCAGAAAGAATTCTAAAGGCATATTTTGTAGATGCTTTAAATATATCTGATCATAAAGTGTTAGCTAGTCTTGCTTACGAAGTCGGTATTAATAGGGAAAAAGCATTAAGTATTTTAAAATCAAATCTGTATAGTAACGAAGTAAGAAAAGATGAAGAAGCGGCTTCAAAACTTGGAATCAGTGGTGTTCCTTATTTTATAATTAATAATGAATATACGATATCTGGTGCACAACCGTCTGAAATGTTTTTAGAGGCACTTGAGAAAGCAAGAGAAGAAGAATGAAATATTATTTAGCACCAATGGAAGGCATTACGGGATACGTCTATAGAAATTCTTATAAAAAATATTTTAACAACATAGATAAATACTTTACACCTTTTATTGTTACAAATAAAAGTAGAAGTCTTAAGTCTAAAGAATTAAGAGATGTTTTGCCTGAAAACAATAAAGGAATGAATGTAGTTCCACAAATACTTACTAATGATTCAGAAGGTTTTATCATTACTTGTAAAAAATTAAAACAATTGGGTTATAATGAGATTAATTTAAATTTAGGATGTCCTGCTGGAACAGTTGTTTCAAAAAATAGAGGCTCAGGTTTTTTAGCCAAAAGAGAAGAACTTGATATGTTTTTAGATGAAATATTTAAAATAAGTGATATAAATATTTCTATAAAAACTAGAATAGGAAAGGATAGTCCACAAGAATTTTATGAGCTAATAAAAATGTATAATAAATATCCTTTAGAAGAATTAATTATACATCCAAGAATACAAAAGGATTTTTATGGGAACAAACCTAATTTACAGGTATTTAAAGATGCTTTATCTTTAAGCATAAATCCAGTGTGTTATAATGGGGATATTTTCACTAGTGATGATCATAATAAATTAATGAAAACTTTTCCGAAAGTAAAAACAGTAATGCTAGGAAGAGGGATAATAGCTAATCCAAACTTAATGAATGAGATTAAAAACAATACCAATATAGATAAAAAAGCATTAAAAGATTTTCATGATGAACTTCTATATAAATATATAGAAGTATTTGATGAAGAGAAAAATGCAATATTTAGAATGAAAGAATTATGGGGGTATATGATTTATATATTTTCAGATAATAAAAAGTATGCTAAAAAAATAAAGAAGTCGCAAAACTTAAATGAATATAATGAAGCTGTATTAAGTTTATTTACCGAGCAGGAAGTCATAAAAGGTGCTGGATTATTTAATAATCAATATTAAATAATCCAGCACTGATTTTAGTTATAGTCTTGTTAAAAGCTATGCTTATAAAGTTTGACAATTATAATACCAAGTATTAAAGTTGTTAGCATACTAACATAACAATAGGGAGGTGCTTTGTGGATCGTTCAAAGGCCATAGGATTTGTAGTAAAAACACTTTCTAATCAAGTAAAACGCCAAATTGATATTAGCGTTTCAAAGTGCGAGATTGATGGTATAACAGGAATGCAGTGTTGGATCATTGATTATCTTTGTGATAATGTAGAGAAAAAAGGATATCTTCCAAAAAGATGTTGAAATTGAGTTTAACATTAGGAGATCTACAGCCACGGGTATCTTGCAACTCATGGAGAAAAATGGATTAATAACGAGGCAGGCGGTGTCTTGTGATGCACGACTAAAAAAACTTATTCTCACAGAGAAAGCTTTTAGCATTCATCTAAAAATAGAAGCCCAAATTATTCTGGTTGAACAAAAAATTTCAAAAAATATAGAATAGTTAATTATCTTGTTAGACATATGCAGATAGTTATTTTTTTTACTATGTTGTTAGCTACCTAACTGTAAGGTTAATGACAAATATTAATGTATGGAGGTTATAATTCCTTTCTTAATGGCACAAATTATTGACAACCTAATATCAAAAGGAAACCTAAGTTACATTGAGAAAATGGGTAGTGTACTAGTTTTATGCACTATATTTTCACTTTTTTTGGTATGTTATCAGGGAAATATTCAGCCAGAGCTTCTGCAGGGTATGCAAAGAATGTACTACGACAAATGTATTACAATATATAGAATTTTTTATTCGCGGATATTGAAAAATTTTCAACTGCAAGCTTAGTAACGCGGTTAACTACAGATGCGACCAATGTTTAAAATGCTTATCAGATGATCATTCGTATTTTAGTACGAAGGCCACTAATGCTTATTTTTTCTTTAATTATGGCTTTTAGCCTTAATGCAAAACTAGCTTTAATATTTCTTATAGCTATACCATTTCTAGGATACGGGATTTACATAACTATTATCAATGCTCATCCTATTTTTGAGAGAGTATTTCGTACCTACGAGCGTCTAAACAATGTGGTTCAAGAAAATTTTATTAAACAGCAAAGTTCTATGGGTAAAACAAATGGATTTATTAAAGAAAAAATGCTGATGAAATTATGGTGCTTGAGGAAGGCCGAATCATAGAGTCTGGTAATCACGAAAAGTTAATATCACAGAGAGGAAAATATTATCAGCTTTATATTGGCGATTTCGAACTTGAGTAAAACAATTGCCTTTAGACCATCGATTTAATAATAATGGTGGTTTTGTTTTTAATATTGTGATTTTTAGAAGGAATTTAATAAATAATGTAGAAATTATTCTATATAGTAAGTATTGTAGTAAGGATCTTATTAGAATAAGAAAAATATTAGAATAAGAAAAATATAAAATTAAGTAAGGTTAAATATAGGGGCTTGCAGAATTCAAAAATAAAAACTGTGGATAACTTTTAAGATTTGG
>ERZ1463035.99-NODE-99-length-16478-cov-13.951958_pt1 | contig 16478 bp, 14 predicted proteins | sample MGYA00564486_ERZ1463035 | MGnify/ENA primary metagenome ERZ1463035 (study PRJEB39244, sample SAMEA3635149) | Helicobacter pylori | study: EMG produced TPA metagenomics assembly of PRJEB11511 data set (Assembly of a 5300-year-old Helicobacter pylori... | reverse complement strand
GTACTGGTGACTGGAGTTCAGACGTGTGCTCTTCCGATCTTTATCTTACTATCTAACTGCCTTAATGTACCCGCAGCACAGTTCCTTGGATTTGCAAACACCTTTTTTCCTAATAACTCTTGTTGTTCATTAATTTTATCAAACGCATCGTTTGACATATATACTTCACCACGAATTTCTAAATATGGTACTTTCTCTTTAAGTTTCTTAACGACATCCTTAATTACTTTAGCATTTTCAGTGACATCCTCGCCTTGAATAATTCCGTCACCCCTAGTAACAGCTACAGTTAAGTTTCCATCTACATAGCGAAGGGCCATTGATAAACCATCAATTTTAAATTCAATAACAAATGTCGGATTATCCAGTTCCTCAATCATTTTATTTACATAATTATATACATCTTCTTTTGTAAATACGTCTTGCAAACTGAGCATTGGAACATTATGTTTTACGAGTACCCCACCTTTCCTTTTAGCACTTCCACCTACTCTTTGAGTTGGAGAATCTAAGGTAATAAGTTCTGGATGCTCTTTTTCTATCTCTTTAAGTTCTAACATCATTTGATCGTATTCATAATCTGATATTTCTGGATTATCCTGATTGTAATATCTATCACTATGATAATTAATTATACCTTTAATTTTATTAAGTCTATCTTCTTCATTCATCATATCATTACTCCTCTATACCTCTAGAAGCTGTTTTAATTTAAAATCATTACTATTTATAATCTACACCATTTACAAAAGATAACACACAACTTTTAGGCCTTTTGAATAAAATTACTAGCATTCTCACTAGCTATTTTACCCAAAATGCCTATACTACATTCAAATAATTACTATCCAAATAATAGTCCTCTTTTAACAAATCTTATAACATTTCTAGTGGTGCCTTACCTAACATCAATTTTTTTATTCCCATGTTATCAAATGCTATTGAAATTAAAGTATCACCATTTGAACTGGACTTTGATACTATTGTACCTACTCCAAATTTAGTATGCCTAACTTTTCTACCTACTGTAGCTTCGCTACCTATGTTCCTCATGCCATTATTAATAACATTCTCCCTATTAATACTTTGCTGACCTGAATTGTCCCCATGTGCCGTAGCTGAAACATAGTCTTGTGGCGCAGTTTTACTTAAGAGACCATGTGGATTATATCTTTGCGAATTCTTTGCATTTTTTCTCTTTAGCACCTGCGTAGTCCTATTTTTAGCACCACCTATGATTTCTTTTAAATCTGGAGAAATTTCACTAATAAAATCAGATGGTTGATAGCTTACATTTCTACCAAATACCATTCTACTTTCTGCAGAAGTTATATATAGTTTTTCTTCAGCCCTTGTTATTGCAACATAACACAAACGCCTTGACTCTTCCATTTCAGTTGGATTATTAATGGAGGACATACCTGGAAATATTCCATTTTCCATGCCTACCATAAATACTACTGGAAACTCTAACCCCTTAGCACTATGAACCGTCATCATTGCTGATGTATCAATAGTTTCATCAGGATCATCAGTGGTTGAGCCTAAACTTACCCCTTCCAAAAATGTTAAGAGTGATTTGTCTTCTGAAGTCCTTTCAAACTCTACAGCATCCGATACTAATTCCTTTATATTTTCAACTCTACTTTCATCTTCTGGTTCCTTAGAGTTTTCGAGTTGCTTTAGATATCCTGTATCTTCAATTATAGTCTTAATAAGCTGAGATACTGTAACCTCTTCATTTTTAGCCATAAAGTTATTCATAAGACTTACAAATTTACTTATAGATGATTTATTTCTAGTTGTAAGTGTAGGTATATACTCCACATCTAAAATCGCACTATACAAACATTGATCTATACCATTCGCAAATTCTTGAATTTTTTGAATAGTTGCATCACCTATATTTCTTTTAGGTACATTTATAATTCTCTTTAAGGCAATATCATCAAGCGGATTATTAATAAGCTTTAAATATGCCATTATATCCTTTATTTCTTTTCTATCATAAAACTTTAATCCTCCAACTATCTTGTATGGGATTAAATGTTTTCTGAAACTTTCCTCAAAAATACGTGATTGAGAATTCATCCTATATAAAATTGCAAAGTCTTTATAACTTCTATTTCCATCTGCCATCATTGTTTTAATCTGATTTGACACAAAGTTTGCTTCATCTCTATCTGTAAATGCTCTATATAAATTTATTTTATCGCCATTTTCTTTTTCAGTTCTGAGTGCCTTATCTTTTCTTTGAGAATTGTTTTTTATGACTTCATTAGCCGCCTTAAGTATATTACCCTTTGATCTATAATTTTGCTCAAGTTTTACAACCTTTGCTTTTGGATAATCTTTTTCAAAGTCTAATATGTTGGTTACATCCGCGCCTCTCCAAGCATATATGCATTGATCATCGTCTCCAACTACACATATATTCTCGCGTCCATCTACTAAAAGTTTTATAAGCTCATACTGTGCCTTATTTGTGTCTTGATACTCATCCACCATAATATACTTAAACTTCGAATGATAAAAGTCCAAAACATCCTTATTATTTTTTAATAGTTCAACAGCCTTAAATATCAAATCATCAAAATCGAGCGCATTATTACCCTTTAGCTTTTTTTGATAAAGAAGATATACATCAGCTACTTTATTTTTTCTATGATCACTCTCATTTTCTTTTTTAAATTTATCAGCAGAAATAAGTTCATTCTTAGCACTTGATATTTTGTTTAATATTTCTGAATCTGTTAAATCCTTATCATTTATATCAATTTCTTTCATGCACTGTTTAATTAAACTTTTTTGATCATAACTATCATATATAGTAAAATTTTTATTATATCCTATTTTATCTATTTCCCGTCTTAGAATTCTAACACAACTAGAATGAAATGTAGAAATCCACATATTATCTGCTATATTTCCTACAAGCGACCGTACCCTATCCTTCATTTCACCAGCTGCTTTATTAGTAAATGTTATAGATAAGATTTGTGATGGATATATATTTAAATCTTGAATCATATGTGCAATTCTATAAGTCAAAACTCTAGTTTTTCCAGAGCCAGCCCCTGCTAGTATTAACAATGGACCATCAACTGTTATTGCAGCCTCACATTGCTCTTTGTTTAACAAACTTTTTAAATCCATGAAACCACTCCTTATATATTATATTAATGCTAGAGACACCTAGTATTATTTTAGATCTATCTAACTTTTTTGTCACTCTGCTTTAAGACATAAATGTACCTATAATTATATCACATTGTGCAAGAACTTAACCACTATAAAAAATATAGACGGTTACTTAATATCACTCTTTTACTGCTAATTACTGAGTGAATATATATTTAACCGTCCTCTTTATATATATATATACTTATTTCTTTGATTTCAAACGTGCTAATATAAGTTTATATCCATCGCTTCCATAATTTAATGCTCTATTAATTCTACTAATTGTTGCAGTACTTGCGCCTGTAGCACCAGCAATCTCAATATATGTACTTTTATTTGCAAGCATCATTGCTACTTGAAATCTTTGTTCAAATGCTTTTATTTCATTTATAGTACATATATCCTCAAAAAATCTATAACACTCTTCCTTTGTTTCAAGGCTTAAAATACCCTCAAAAAGAAAATCCATATCCTTACTTTCTAATTTCGAACTATATTCACTCATCATCCTTCACCTCTAATAATCATAGACTACTTTAAATAATTTTATCATATATACCACTTTTGTACTAAATATTTTTTACTACAACAACTTTTTATAATATAAAAAAATGCAGTTTATTAAAATAATTTAAATAAACTGCTGTAAAGTCTAAAATATGATTAATTATATTATTTTACTATATTAAGCATCGCTATACATATAGTAAAACAAATTGCAGAAACTACTGTAACTCGTGCTAAAACTGATTCAGCTGTTTTGGTTTTATTTTTCGCAAAAAAAGTTTCGGAAGTTCCTCCTATAAGGCCACTTAGTCCATCTGTTTTACTTGGTTGCATCATAACTGAGACAATTATAACAATTGCCGATATAACCAATAAAAATATTATAAAACTACGCATGTATACACCCCCTGTTCATTAAATACTTGACTATCTTAATATAATATAAGGTATCTTACAATAGATTGTAATTAATCTACTTACTCTATTATCGTTGAAAAACAATATGAAAACATATTTTTATAATTATATTTTTAACTACATTTTTAAATTAATTTTAACACAATTCCATTTAAAAATCCACATTGGCTTAAATAAAAAGTAAGAGCATAGCCATAAAGACTATACTCCTATTTTAAAGCAACTATCTTTTTATATTATAGAATGCTTTTAATCCTCTGTACTGCGCCGATTCTGCCAATTCTTCTTCTATTCTTAAAAGTTGATTATATTTAGAAACTCTCTCACTTCTAGCTGGAGCACCAGTTTTAATTTGTCCTGCATTCATAGCTACAACTAAATCAGCGATTGTTGTATCTTCAGTTTCTCCAGATCTATGAGAAACTACTGCAGTATATCCTGCGCGCTCTGCCATTTCTATAGCATTCAATGTTTCAGTTAGTGTTCCTATTTGATTTAATTTTATAAGAATTGAATTTGCAACTTTTTTATCAATTCCCATTTTTAATCTATCTGTATTAGTTACAAATAAATCATCACCAACTAATTGAATTTTATCTCCAATTTTATCTGTTAAGTACTTCCAACCATCCCAATCTTCTTCAGCCATTCCATCTTCGATAGAGATTATTGGATACTTGTTAACAAGTTCTACATAATAATCAGCCATTTGTTCTGGAGTAAGTATTCTTCCCTCTGATGCTAAGTTATACTTACCATCTTCAAAGAATTCAGAAGCTGCTGGATCAAGTGCAATAAACATTTCTTTTCCTGGAACAAAACCAGCTTTTTCTATAGCTTCTACTATTATTTTTATAGCTTCTTCATTTGATGATAAGTTTGGAGCAAATCCACCTTCATCACCAACACCAGTAGAAAGTCCCTTACTTTTCAATAATGCTTTTAATGCATGATAAACCTCTGCACTCATTCTTAAAGCTTCTTTAAATGAAGTAGCTCCTACTGGCATAACCATAAACTCTTGAAGGTCTACATTATTATCAGCATGGCTTCCACCATTTAAAATATTCATCATTGGAACTGGTAAAACCTTAGCGTTTACTCCACCAATATATTGATATAATCCAAGTCCTAATGACTCAGCAGCAGCTCTTGCACATGCAAGTGATACTCCAAGGATTGCATTAGCACCAAGTTTTGCCTTATTAGGTGTTCCGTCAAGCGCTATCATTGCTTTATCAATTGCTATCTGATCATATACATTCATTCCAACTAGTTCATCTGCTATTATGTTATTTACATTACTAACAGCTTTTAGAACTCCTTTACCATTGTATACTTCTTTATCTCCATCTCTTAATTCTACTGCTTCAAATATACCAGTAGAAGCACCTGATGGTACTGATGCTCTTGCTATTGTTCCATCTTCGAGTGTTACTTCAACCTCAACCGTTGGAAATGCTCTTGAATCTAAAATTTGTCTTGCAAAAATATCAATGATCTCAATAAAGTTTTTCATATTATCTTACCTCCAAATTTTTTATCTATATTATTATTACCTAAGTTAAATCAATATAATCCTAAATTTAAATAGAATTTAATCTAAACATAGATAATACAATAAACTGATTCATTTTCATGTAAATTAATCATCTCCTGGGTCGCTGAAACAGCTTCAAAGAAGATGCATTATCGACATTCCAGCTCTTCATGAAATTATTTAATTAATGATTTCCCTGTCATCTCTTTAGGTACATCGAGTCCCATAACTTGTAGCATAGTAGGTGCAATATCTGCGAGTATTCCGCTCTCTTTTAAATCTGTACTATGGTTTGATACATATGTGAATGGAACTAAGTTTGTAGTATGTGCAGTCATTGGTTTACCTGAAGAATAATCAATCATTTGTTCTGAGTTTCCATGATCTGCAGTTATAAATATAGTACCATCTTTTTCTAAAACAGACTCAACAACTTTTCCAAGACATTCATCAACTGTTTCTATAGCCTTTTTAGCAGCTTCAAAAACCCCTGTATGACCTACCATGTCTGGATTAGCATAGTTAAGTATAATCATATCATACTCATCTGTATCTAATCTTTTAAGTAACTCTGTAGTAACCTCGCGGGCACTCATTTCTGGTTGCAAGTCATAAGTTGCAACTTTTGGTGATGGAATTAATGCTCTATCTTCATTAGGATTTGGAGCCTCAACCCCGCCATTAAAGAAAAATGTTATATGAGCATATTTTTCAGTTTCAGCTATTCTTAACTGTTTTTTACCCATTTTACTTACATATTCTCCAAGCGTATTAGTGTAACTTTCTGGTGTATATGCAACATCAACATTTTCTATAGATAGATCATATTGAGTAGTACATACGTAGTTAAGTTTTAGTGTTTCTCTTTTAAAGCCATCAAACACCTTATCATTTATTGCACGAGTAAGTTCTCTTGCTCTGTCTGGTCTAAAATTGAAACATATTACTGTATCATTATTGCTTATAGCAGCAACTGGTTTATTATTTTCCATTATAACTGTTGGAAGAACAAATTCATCTGTCTTGTTATCATTCATTGCTTTTTTAACTGCCTCGAGTGCTGAAGTGTCTTTTTCACCCTTAGAAAGAACCATAGCATTATATGCAAGCTCTACTCTTTCCCATCTTTTATCTCTATCCATAGCATAATATCTACCACAAATAGTAGCAATTTTACCAAGACCTATTTCATTCATATATTCTTCTATTTCTGCTATGTATTTAAGTGCTGAACCTGGTTGTACATCTCTACCGTCTAAGAAAGCATGAACATAAACTTTTTTAGCACCTTTATCTTTTGCAAGCTTTATTAAAGCCTTCAAATGATCAATATGAGAGTGAACTCCTCCATCAGAAAGTAATCCTAGAAGATGAATTGAAGAATTTGCCTTTATAGCTTTATCTATTGCTTTGTTAAAAGCAACATTCTGAAAGAAGTCTCCTTCTTTAATTTCTTTTGTTATTTTTGTAAGTGCTTGATATATAATTCTACCAGCACCTATATTTAAATGACCAACTTCTGAATTTCCCATTTGGCCCTCTGGAAGTCCTACTTCTAGACCACTTGCAGTTAATTTTGTGCTCGGATATTTCTTTATTAATTTATCATAGTTCGGTTTATTTGCTGCAGTTACTGCATTTCCCTCTATTGTACTTGATAATCCAAATCCATCTAAAATCATTAACATTACTGGTTTTTTCGACATTTCTTTTCCCCCCACTAATTGTATCTAATAGCAATACACATTGCTATGTATTGCCATTTATTGTAATTATTATTAACCAACCAATGTGGCTCTTTTATTAAAGTATATAAATTTGCGAAAGTAGATAAATCTACTTTCGTAATTTCATCTAAAAAAACAGCTTAATAGTTTACTATTCCGGCGAAGTCTTGTGCCTTAAGGCTAGCTCCTCCGATTAAACCACCATCGATGTCTGATTTACCCATTTGTTCTTTTATAGTTGCTGGTTTAACAGAACCACCATATTGAATTCTAACTTTTTCAGCTACTTCGCTACCAAACATAGCTCCAACAGTTGCTCTTATAAATGCAATTGTCTCATTAGCTTGATCAGCAGTTGCAGTTTTGCCTGTTCCTATAGCCCAAATTGGTTCATAAGCAATAACCAATTTTTCTACTTGTTGTTTTATAAGTCCTTCTAAATCTAATTTTACTTGATTTGCTAAAACTTTTTCTGTGATATTTCCCTCTCTATCACTAAGAGTTTCTCCTACACAAAGTATAGGAATGATACTATGGCTGTAAGCAGCTTTAAGCTTTTTGTTTACAGATTCATCAGTCTCATTAAAGTATTGTCTTCTTTCACTATGTCCAATTATAACATAGTCAACACCTAAATCTTTTAACATTCCTGGAGAAACTTCGCCTGTAAAAGCGCCACTTTCTTCATAAAACATATTTTGAGCTCCAACCTTTATATTTGTACCCTTAGTTGCTTTTATTACTGCATCTAAACATAAAAATGTAGGGCAAACTACAACATCACATTTTGCATCTTTAACTAATGGTTTCATTTCCTCAATTAAAGTTACAGCTTCAGCTACAGTTTTATTCATCTTCCAATTTCCTGCAATTATACCTTTTCTCATAAAAAAAACCTCCTATATTTCTTGTAATCGGTAAAACCTATATATTTAAAACTTGAAAGTACCACAGTTTTATTCACCTATTTATCTGTAAGCGCTTCAATTCCTGGTAATAATTTACCTTCTAAGAATTCAAGAGATGCTCCACCACCGGTAGATATATGAGTCATTTTATCTCCAAATCCTAATTGATTAACAGCTGCTGCACTATCTCCACCACCTATTATAGTAGTTCCATCAACTTTTGACATAGCCTGCGCTACAGCAATTGTTCCTTTTGCAAAGTTTTTAAATTCAAATACACCCATTGGGCCATTCCAAACAATAGTCTTAGCTGTACTTATAGCAGCTTTATACATTTCACAGGTCTTAGGTCCAATATCAAGACCCATGTAACCATATTTAATATTTTGATCTGGAGTCACTACTGGCTCTGCATCTGCTGAAAATTTATCTGCAATTATATGATCAACTGGTACTAAAAATTTAATTCCTTTTTCTTCAGCCTTTTGCATCATATCTTTAGCATATGCTATTTTATCTTCCTCAACTAGAGAACTTCCTACAGAATAACCACCAGCTTTTAGGAATGTATATGCCATTCCTCCACCAATTATTAGTGTATCTACTTTATCAAGTAAATTGGCTATAACAGCTATTTTATCAGATACCTTAGCTCCACCGAGTATTGCAACGAATGGTCTAACAGGATTTTCTACTGCATCACCTAAGAATTTTAATTCCTTTTGAATTAAGTATCCACATACTGATGTTTTAACAAACTCAGTTACACCAACTGTAGAACAATGAGCTCTATGAGCTGTTCCAAATGCATCATTTACAAAAATATCTGCAAGAGATGCTAATTCTTTAGAAAAGTTTTCTTTATTTTTAGTTTCTTCTTTTCTATATCTTGTATTTTCTAGTAATATAACGTCTCCATCTTTCATTTTAGATACAACAGATTTTACAGCATCACTAACAACATTTGGGTCTGCAGCAAAAACTACTTCTTTTTTTAACATTTCGCTTAATTTCTTAGCTACTGGTGCTAAAGAAAGTTCAGGTTTTGCCTCACCATTTGGTTTTCCAAGATGTGAGCATAAGATTACTTTTGCTCCATTTTTAATTAAATATTCGATTGTTGGCATTGCACCTACTAATCTATTTACATCTGTAATTACCCCATCTTTTAGTGGTACATTAAAATCACATCTTACTAAAACATGTTTACCTTTAACCTCAATATCTTCAATTGTTTTTTTATTAAATTTCATACTCATTCTCCTCTCTCGATGTTTATAATATAAACTTTTGTAAGTTCTATCAATTGTAGTATGTTCTTTGAACCCTACTCATATACTAGAATAAGCAATAAAAGGGCCTAGTTCCATAGACTACCTATAAAACTAGACCCTAATACTATACTTATAGTTTTATAGTAAACTAAATTTTATAGTCTATCTGCAACAAATTTAGTTAAATCAGCTAATCTATGAGAATAGCCTGCTTCATTATCGTACCATGAAACAACTTTAACCATGTTTCCTTCGATAACCATTGTTGACATTGCATCAACGATAGATGATCTTTCGTCACCTTTATAATCTATTGAAACTAATGGTTCTTCAGAATATCCAAGAATACCCTTCATGTCAGTTTCAGAAGCTTTTTTAAATACTGAATTTACTTCTTCTATAGTAACATCTCTTGAAAGTTCAGCTACTAAATCTACACATGAAACTGTTGGAGTTGGTACTCTTAATGAGAATCCGTTTAATTTTCCTTTTAATTGTGGTAAAACTAATGCTACTGCTTTAGCTGCACCAGTAGTAGTTGGAATCATTGATAATGTAGCAGCTCTTGCACGTCTCATATCTTTATGAGGAGCATCTAATAATCTTTGATCTCCAGTGTATGAATGAATTGTAGTCATTAAACCTTTGACTATTGTAAATTCTTTATCTAATACTTTAGCAAATGGAGCTAAACAATTAGTTGTACATGATGCATTAGAAATTATGTTATGTTTTGATGAATCATATTTTTCTTCATTAACGCCCATAACTATTGTAATATCTTCATTTTTAGCTGGTGCTGATATAAGAACTTTTTTAACACTAACTCCTAAATGAGCAGAAGCTAAAGTAGCATCTGTAAAGAATCCAGTTGATTCAAGTACGATTTCTACTCCAAGTGAACTCCAATCTATGTTTTTAGGTTCTCTTTGTGCAAATATTTTAATTTCTTTTCCGTTAACAACTATAGAATTTTCTTTAGCTTCTACAGTTCCGTCAAATTTTCCGTAAAGTGAATCATATTTTAAAAGATGTGCGAGTGTTGCAGCATCTGTTAAATCATTGATTCCTACTACTTCTAATTCTGTTGAATAATTTTTTACTAATGCGTTAAATACGTTTCTTCCTATTCTTCCAAATCCATTAATTCCTACTTTTACCATTTTGGCAAAACCTCCTAAAATTTTAATTAAATAATTATATGTAAATATATAATTCTCTCATTAATAAAATCATTATATAGTTTACTCTCTTTTTTCTAAAATATTTATAATCTTTTGTGCAGCCGCTTCATCAATTATCAAAACAGTACTAGAACGATTGATTTCAGTGGCAATAATTGCTCTAGCTTTATTTTTTCCAGCCGCTACTGCAATTAATACTTTGTCATGTTTAACATCTTCATCTTCTACCATAATAGTTGGTGTTGAATAAACTATTTCACCTAACTCATTATAATATTGACCAAATGCTTCACCCACTGCACCCATTTCTTCAAGCTCACTAATTTTATTTTGAGGTATTCCTCTTTTCATAGCCATTTCTTTTGCAATACCTATTCCATAAAGAAGAATATCAGCACTTGTAATTTTATCAATTACATTTTTTATATCTTTTTCATTTAATATAGTTTCTAATGCAGCGTTACTTAAATTGTCAGGTACATGTAGTAATTCGTAATTTCCACTAATTCTATCTGCTAGCCTTGCAACTAATGTATTAGCTTGAATTTCTACATTTCTTGCCATACCACCTCTAGCTGGAAGCACCAAGATATTTTTGTACTTATTGTTTTTAGGAAAACTATCAACAACTTCTTTTACAGTCGTTCCACCTGTTAATGCAATTATACTATTATCCTCGATAATATCCATAGCATAATTTGCAGCTGCCTTCCCTAGTTCTTTAAGAACACTTTTATCAATTTCTACATCTCCGGGAACAATTATAACTTGCTTAAGCTTCAAGTGCTTTTCTATAGATTTCTCAATTTTAGATAAACCTTTAATTTCATGAATAAATTCTTTTAACTGACCTAGAATTTCCTCTCCATCAGCTGTTATAAACATACCCAATGCATTAACTTCAATTAAGTTCTGAGATTTTAGAAAATTTATTTCATTTCTTACTATTCTCTCACTTATGCACATATGATTTGACAAAATTCTACGTCCTATAGGTTGATTATAACATATAGTCCTTAATATATCATGCCGTTTCTCAAGAAGTTCTATTAATTCAGGCACTATTTTCTGTTCTAATTTTAAAATATTCTCCACTTGAACACCTTTCTGGACTGTTTAAGTCCCAGCATATATTTTCTGCTCCCACTTACATTATAGTTGAAATACTAACTTTTTTAAATTAGTATTTCCAAAAAATATGTTAACATTCTGTTAACACAGCAGTTTAATAAAGAATTTTCTAAAATCTTTTACGTTTACTAGAGCTTTTAATTTCAAGTTCTTCACGATATTTTGCTACAGTTCTCCTAGAAATATTTATCCCCGAAGTATTTAATCGGTTACAAATATTTTGATCAGACATTGGTTTTTTGGCATCCTCGCTCGCTACCATTTCTTTAATATCTTTTTTAATATTAATTGTAGATATATCCTCTCCGCCTATGCCAGATGTTATTCCATTGGTAAAAAAATCTTTTATTCTAACGACTTTACCGTTATTTATACTTACATATTTTTCTCTAATTGCACGGCTTATGGTTGATTCATGCATCTCCAAATTGTTAGCAATTATTTTTAGTGTCATTGGTTTTAGATATTCTTGTCCACTATCAAAATATTCCCTTTGAACCCCTAATATTTCTTCTAAAACTCTATATACAGTGTTTTTCCTTTGTTCAATACTTTTTATAAGGAACATCGCGCTATTAAGCTTCCCTTTTACATATTCTACAGCTTCGGGATCTTTTTCATCTTTAATAATTTCTTTATACAAATTATTTATATTTAATTTAGGAAGCACATCTTCGTTCATAGAAATAAAATATTCATCATCAATTTTATTAATATAGGCATCTGGTACAATATATTTAACAGTCTCACCAGTATAAAATCCTCTTGATGGTTTAGGTTCTAAATTTTTTATTATATCTCCATATTTTTGGACTTCACTTATACTTATTTTTAATTCTTTTGCTATCTCACTATATTTATTTCCTGCTAATAGCTCTAAATGATCATTAATTATTTTACAAATATTTTCATCATCCATGCCTTGATTATATAATTGAATTATCAAACATTCTCTTAAATCCCTAGCTCCTATTCCCTCTGGATCTAAAGATTGAAAAACTGCAAGGGCTGCCTCTGCCTTTTTATTTGATATTCCAAGCTCTTTACATATGTCAGGTAAACTTGCTGATAAATAACCTTTAGCATCTAAATTTTCGGCCATATACTTGCATATATTTGAAATATCACTTGGCTGTGTAAGTTCACCTATTTGCTGCTTAATATAATCTTTAAGAGATTTTTCCTCAGCAATATAGTAAAAAGGAGAAACTTCATCACCATCATTCTTTGCGCTATAATTTTTTGTTTTATATCCATCCTTATCAAGGTATTTAATTATCTGTTTATAATCATTTACATCATAGTTATCATTCTTACTATTTTGTAGACTTTTTTCCTCTAGCACTGGATTCTCTTGCATTTCTTTATTTACATATTGACCAAGCTCTTGTGCTGACATTTGAAGAAGTTTAACAGACATTTGCATTTCTTGTGTCATTATTAATTTTTGTTCTTGGACCAAGTTTAAGCCAAAATTAATATTCATTTTATCCATCACCTCATGTAAATCATCTTATAAATATTATAACATAGAGCGAATGAATTATACCTTAAGCTAGAACTAAAAATAAAAAAATTCAGCATACTCCCTATTATAGTAATAAATAACAAGGTATATATGCTGAATTTTTATTATTTTAAGCAAACTTGCAGAACTTATCTCTAAGAGATTTTACCTCAATTACTATTTCATCTATATCTAAAACCATTTCCATTATGCTACACTTCTCATCGTAAACCGACTTTACGAAGGAATCTTTTATTTCAGGTTCAACTACGTGATATACCGCAAGTCCTAAAGCAATTCCAGCAAGTGGTCCAACAAATGTAGGATCTCCTGCTACTATTGTCTCAGCTGTTACTTCTGAGGTCTCAGCTTCTGCTCCTCCAATAATCACAACTAAGTTTTGTGCACCGTGCTTAGCTGTAAGATCTTTTACTATTTGCTGAAGCTCGTTGTCCATTGCTCCTGCTAAGCTGCATGAAAAACATTTTGTTGTTGAAAACACAACTTCGGCATCAGCAGACTTTACGCAAGCTTCTATTGCAGGACCTGGTATTCCATCTCTATCTCCAATAATAATAACTTTCTTTGCCTTAAGCATTTTCATCTTCCTCTCCTGCATATAACAAGTCAATAAATGCTTGTTTATCTCAATCTTTTAGCCTACATCGAACCATTAAACTATAAGGTATCGTAGTATTGTTTTATAAAGTTTTCTATATCTTCTAACGACGAAATTTTATCTGGCGTAATAGTTGAGATTTTCTCTGCTTCACTATATATTACCATTGTAGGGAGTCCAAGAACGCCTTGTCCTATAGCTGTTCTTCTTGCCGTTGATATATTTAAGCTCGCAAATTTTATTTTATCAGAATATTTTTTAGAGAGTTCATTCACTCCCGGCATAAATCTTAGGCAAGCTTTGCACTTTTCACCCCAAAAATCAACAAATACAGGTTTTTCTGATTTTAGTACTTCTTCTTCGAAATTATCTTTGGTAAGTTCTAACATTACTAATGCCCTCCTAAAATTTTATTTTGATTGTAATAAAACTAACAAATTTCTATGCTTTATTTTCAATGTAATGCTCAGCATCAGTAGCAGCAATTGCTCCATCTGCCGAGGCTGTGATTACTTGTCTTAATAACTTCACCCTTATGTCACCTGCTGCATATACCCCTGGTATATTAGTTCTCATATTTTCATCAGTTATGACGTCACCACGCTCGTTCATAGTAATTTTCTCATTATATAATTCAGATATTGGAAGATATCCTACAAATACAAAACATCCATCAGCTTTTAATTCACTGAATTCACCAGTTTTAACATTTTTAAGTACTAAGCTCTCCAGCATTTCTTTGCCTTTAGCTTCTTCAACTACAGAATCCAAAATAAACTTTATCTTTGGGTTTTTAAAAGCCTTCTCTTGAAGTGACTTAACAGCTCTGAGTTCGCTTCTTCTGTGTATTACAGTAACTATTTTACCAAATTTAGCAAGATATATAGCTTCAGATATAGCTGAATCTCCTCCGCCTATTACTGCAATGTCTAAATCTTCAAAAAAGTCAGCATCGCAAGTTGCACAATAAGAAACTCCTTTACCTCTTAATTCTGTTTCGTTTTTAAAACCGCCAAGTCTAGGCGCTGCTCCTGATGCTATTATAATAGTTTTAGTTTTATAAATTTTATTCTTGCATTTAATTGCTTTAATATCACCTTCAAGTTCAACTTCCAATACCTCTTCACTTGTAAATTTAGTTCCGAACTCTTCTGCTTGCTCCTTCATACGTTTGCTAAGTGTTGCTCCTGTACAATTTTCAATTGATCCTGGATAATTATCAATTTCATTAGTTGTAGCCACCTGTCCACCAAACTCAGCTCTTTCTATTAATAAAGTATCCATTCTTGATCTTGATGCATAAAGTCCAGCGGATAACCCTGCAGGTCCACCACCAATAATTATAGTATCATAAATATGTTCCATACCGTATGCCTCCTCATCTTTCTTATAAATTTAAACGTACCTTATTTCATGTCTTTAAATCCTATCTGCCTAAGTGCCTCATACGCCACTATGGCTACTGTGTTTGAAAGATTAAGTGACCTAGTTGTGCTACTTATCATAGGTACTTTTATACATCTCGTAGGATCACTCTCTCTAACCCTATCTGGAAGTCCTGACGACTCTCTCCCGAAAACTATAAAATCTCCTTCTTTATATTCTACGTCTGTGTAGAAATTTGATGCCTTTGTTGTAGAGAAATAGAAAGTTGAATCCTTATATTTTTCACGTAGTTCTTCATATGACTCGTGTAACTCTAACTCTAAATAAGGCCAGTAATCTAATCCTGCTCTTTTTAGTTGTTTCTCCTCTAAACTAAATCCTAAAGGTTTTATAAGATGAAGTTTGCAATCTGTTAACACACATGTTCTTCCTATATTTCCGGTGTTTTGTGGAATTTCCGGTTGAAATAATACTATATTTAAATTCATTGTTAATCCTCCTATTTTTCTATTGTCTCAGCTCTTTTATATGCTGCATCAGTTATTGCTTTTGGATAATGCATGTATTCTAGAAGTTTAATAGCATTTCTTGTCTGAGAAACTCCCTTTTTAATCTTATAATCAAAACTTAACCCCTTGTGATTATCTACTTTTTCACTAAAGTAGTAGAACTCATAATTCACTTTTAAAATATCAACTAATTCTCTATCATGGGTAGCTACAATAGAAATACTTTTTCCATTGTTTATATACGTTAATATAGCAGCTGACATAGAAATTTTCTCAATTGGATTTGTACCCCTAAATATCTCATCAATAGGGCAAAATACAGGTGCTTCCTTATCTAGAGCTTTAATTATTCGTTGAATTGATTCTACCTCCGCCATAAAGAAACTCTTTCCCTTTGTTAAATCATCATTAGGACTAATTGATGAAACTATGTTAAAGAAAGGTGCCTCATACTCTTTAGCCAATACAAAATTAAAACTTTGCGCCAAGATTATATTTACTCCCATCATTCTTAAAAAGGTAGATTTACCTGCCATATTTGTTCCTGTAAGCACAATTCCTCCTTTTTTTATATTAATTGAGTTAG
>ERZ1463035.98-NODE-98-length-16493-cov-13.305147_pt1 | contig 16493 bp, 13 predicted proteins | sample MGYA00564486_ERZ1463035 | MGnify/ENA primary metagenome ERZ1463035 (study PRJEB39244, sample SAMEA3635149) | Helicobacter pylori | study: EMG produced TPA metagenomics assembly of PRJEB11511 data set (Assembly of a 5300-year-old Helicobacter pylori... | reverse complement strand
GTTAGTATGACTGAATTATTATCAATGCTTACAACTACATTATACGAGGGGGCTAATAATGAGACAGGTTAGTGTTAAAGGGGTAGTATTTAAATTATTATCGTGGGATTTTGTTGAAGACGGAGATATGGGAGGTATATATTTTTTAGTACCTAAAGGAATTTACAATTATGTAGACGGGGGAAACAATGGAGCTTATGTATGGGTCGATGATAAGTATCCAAACTATGATAGAGCTAGAGCAGCGTGTTCTTGCTTTGATGTAAATGGAGTTACTGAAGAAAGGTTTATGGAGCGCACACTTCAAGATATAGTACAGGGAGCAGCTGAGTTTGTTAATTTTAATATCTCTAAGATAAATCCGTTTTTTACTAGCATAAAACCATCAGTTGATGATGAATTTAATCCATTTGTTGATACAGAAAAGTCTCTATTCTGATATAAGAATGGAGGAAGCCTAACTGAATGTTAGTTTGACGAATACTTAATTCATATTTTACGGCTAAGGTATTCAATAGATATTATACATTTGATATGGTACGGTCCAATAACAGCAAAAGTTTTTTAAAATCTATTATGGACATTCTGATTCTAAAATAATTCTATTAAGTTTTAAATGGTCTAAATATCACAAATAATATAAATAAAAAGAATAATAATAACCTTAAAAACAACCATTTACTAATTGAAGATAATATTAAAGAGTAGAGTGGGAATAAGCTGTTTAGGTTACAAACCATTGAAAAACCTAGATATATTAATAAAATAAGATGATTAAGAGTGGTTATGATTTATGCTATTAAAAAGCCACATTATAACCACTTTTTTAATGCTTTCAATAAAAAAATTAAACGTTTTCTTTATAGTATACATAAAACTTTTGTAATTTGAATATAAATTATCGGGGTGAGAATTTATGAATAAGCTAAGTTTAAGAAATAGATTTTTAAAAGTAAGTGATAAATTTAGAACAGGTGATTTTAATTTAATTACAGTAGCGACCATAATTGACGAAATAAGATATTCGGTAGGGGAACTCACTTCAAATGAGGTGAGGGTATTATTAGAAATACCAATTAGTGTTTTAAAAGATGATGTCTCATTAAAAAATGAGGTTCTCTGGTGTAGGGAGAATAAGGATTATTTCGCAGGTAATTTATGTATAGAAGATGATTTTGGAATGGACTTAAGGAAAAAAGTTTTAGAGTGTAGCTGTGATATTAGTGATATGTTGCAGTCATTAGAATATGTAAAAGATAATTACAATAGATTAATTAATAGACATGGAAGAAACATAGAATTAATATTAAGAAATCCAGAGGTAACACTAAGGGAAGATTGTATCATAGTTAATGAAGATAAATTTAGAAGTAAGGGAGAGTTATTTTCTAAATATATAGATAAGGCAGTTAACTTATAAATAATATTCTAGTATCATATTTAGAATAAATATGAGGCATATTAATTAAAATTTTAAGAAATAGGAGCAAGAAAATTCAAGCTCCTAATTTTTTTTGTTGATAAAATATGAATTTTGGATATTAGACTATTCAGATGTTAAATTATTTTTAGCATAAACTTTTGATTTAAAGAAAAAGAATAATATTATTAATATTGTTACTGTAGGCGTAACATATTCTGGTATTTCTATTTTAAACCCTTCAAGGATCATCACCACACCAAGGCATAGTATTGAATACATTGCTCCATTTTTAAGAAAAACATATTTTTTAATGTTCTCTATATTACCCATGGTGAGTTGCCTTACAACAATTGCACCTAGGCCATTTCCTAAAATTATGAGTGGTACTGACGTTGTAAATGCAAAGGCTCCCAATACACCATCAATGGAAAAAGTCATATCAATTATTTCTAAATATAATATCTTACTTATATCAGACATACCACTTGTATTACTCAACAATTGTTGTTCATTTGATTCTGCGTTCTTTTTAAATCCATCAGTAATAAAAAACGCTGAAGAACCGATTACAGCAGATAGTGCCAATGCTGAATCCTGTTTCATAGCTAGAGCGACAATTATAACTAAAATCACAGAAACTAGTGCATAAAACCATGCGCCATGTTTTATAAAAAATTCTTCGCATGGAAGCCCAAAGTGCTTATCTTCAATAAATAGCCAGTGAAGAAATAGGAATAGTAAAAATACTCCGCCGCCAAGCATCAGAATAGGTGTGGAGAGCTCAAATGATTCTTTTATATGTGGATCATTTGAAAAAGTGGCAGTAAGGGCTCCTATGGGACCGAGTCCTGGATTAGTTACCCATACAATAAGCCAAGGTAACATACCTCTTACAATAAAGACTGCAAATAATATACCGTAGACCAGAAACCATTTTTTTGCTTTTTCAGACATGGTTCCAAGAACCTCTGCATTTATTACAGCATTATCAATGCTGGATACTATTTCAAATACACATAGACCTATTATGATAAATAATATGGACATAAATCCCATTTAGACAAAACTCCTTCCAAAATTAAATACATGCTTGTACTTATGTATTATAAACTATTGATACATATTCCTTTAATACTATTCTTTCATTCATAGAAACATATTATACAATACTAAAACTTAATTAGCCATATATAACTTTTAATGATTAAGAGCAGTATATTTTAACTTAATATAATAGTATGAATTTTTGTGTGAAATGCAGTTGAGTTAATATAAAATTTATGATATAGTTAAGATATAATATAGTTATCGGTTGGACAAACGAAAGTTTGATTCCAAGAAATTTGTTTCTAGGGTGGGAAACTCTTATTTGAGTGTTCCACCCTATTATTTTTTGTCTTAAAAATATATAAAATACATTTTATTGCATATTACTAATTTGGGAATGAGATAATAAAAAAAGGACGTGATAATTATGATCTATATATTAATTTTTCTTTTAGCAATAACTTTTATATTACCAATTGTGTCGAAAAAAGTAGAAGCAAATCTTGAAATTTTTCTTTTTACTATTGGTGTATTAGCAGCCGTTACTTCTGGTGTTATAAGTAGAGCATTTTTACTTACTATAGCTCAGAATAAATTCATGTATTTTATAGCATTTGCTGTTTTAATAGGTGGATTTTTGTTTAAAGCACTAACTACTCATATAAATAATGCATTAGAACATATTCTAAAACGTATTCCATTAAGGATTTTTATATTTTTATTAATAGTAATTATAGGGCTTTTGTCAAGCGTAATAACTGCAATTATAGCTGCTCTTTTATTAGTAGAAATAGTTAGTATACTCCCAATTAGTAGAAAAAATAAAATAAATATTAATATAATTTCATGCTTTTCAATTGGATTAGGGGCAATATTAACACCAATAGGAGAGCCGTTATCTACAATTGTAGTTTCTAGGCTTGGATTGAATTTTTGGTCGCTTTTAGATCAACTTGGTATTTATATAATTCCTGGCATAATAATACTTGGAATTATGGGAGCAGGGTATGGATCAAAGGAAAAGGGTAAATTAGATAACAATGAAGAGATTGTTATAGGTGAGACAAATAAATTAATAATTATCAGGGCAATTAAAATTTTTCTATTCATTATTGCATTAGAACTACTTGGAGAAGGATTTAAACCGATAATTGAGGCTTATATATTACCACTTGATACTCGCTATTTGTATTGGGTTAATATGTCGTCAGCGGTATTAGACAATGCAACGCTTGCAGCAGCTGAAATAAGCGTTAAGATGTCACCAGAACAAATTAAAGCTGTGTTAATAGGATTACTTGTCAGTGGAGGAATAATGATTCCAGGTAACATACCAAATATTATTTCCGCGGGTAAATTAAAAATTACAAGTAAAGAGTGGATTAAGGTGGGTGCTCCAATCGGAATTACTATTATGCTCATATATTATATTGTCTTATTTGTATTTTAATGATTTTTGTATTAAAAAAGACCATCCATTTGCTCTAATATATATGTTAGTGTAAATGGATGGGTAAACTTATATTAAGACCCGAAGAGTAGGCTATTGGTCAGCTGAATCCAGGTGGTAAAAATTGAATTAATATAAATTTTATGGTATAATTTTAATAATATTTTAACCGGTGGACAAGCTAATGTTTGATTCATTATAACTTTTAACAAAAGGACGTGATAATAATGCTTTTTATATTAATTATTCTTTTAGTAATAACATTCGTGTTACCACTTATATCAAAAAAAGTAGAAGGTAATCTAGAAGCTTTTTTATTTACTATTGGATTATTAGCTTCTATTACTTCAGGTGTATTAAACAAAACGTTTTTACTCAGTATTGCTCAAAATAAATTCATGTATTTTATAGCCTTTGCTGTGTTAATAGGTGGATTTTTGTTCAAAGCATTTAATATCCAAATAAAAATAGGATTAGAGCATGTTTTAAACCGTATTCCATTAAGGATTTTTGTGTTTTTGTTAGTAATAATTATAGGACTTTTATCGAGTGTAATAACAGCAATTATAGCTGCACTTCTATTAGTAGAGATAGTTAGTATACTTCCAGTTAGTAGAAAAAATAAAATAAATATCAATATAGTTTCATGTTTTTCAATTGGGCTAGGATCAATATTAACACCAATAGGCGAGCCGTTATCGACAATTGTAGTTGCTAAACTTGGACTTAGTTTTTGGACTCTTTTAGATCGACTTGGTATTTACATTATTCCTGGTATATTAATACTTGGTATTATTGGAGCATTGTATGCCTCCCTAGATAAAACTAAAATAACGAATGATGAGGAAGAGCTTGAAGACGAAACAAATAAATTGATTATTATAAGAGGAGTTAAGATCTTTCTATTCATTATAGCATTGGAACTACTTGGAGAAGGATTTAGACCAATAATTGATAAATATATAATAACTCTAGATTATCATTATTTGTACTGGGTTAATATGTCTTCAGCAGTGTTGGATAATGCAACTCTTGCAGCTGCAGAGATAAGTGTTAAAATGTCACAAGTACAAGTTGAAGCCGTGCTTCTTGGATTGCTTATTAGTGGTGGAATGATGATTCCAGGTAATATACCTAATATTATTTCTGCTGGTAAATTAAAGATTACAAGTAGTGAATGGATTAAATTAGGAATTCCATTAGGACTTATTATGATGGGTATATATTATGTTGTGTTATTTGTTATATAAAACATTGAACAATTTCTAACTAAAAAACAGATGAGGATTTATTCTCATCTGTTTTTTAGTTGCATATAAGTAGTTAAAAGTGTATTATTCAAACCTTAATGCTTCTATTGGATTTAATTTTGATGCTTTATTTGCAGGGTAAATTCCGAAAATCAATCCTACTAAAACTGAAAATAAAAAAGCACCAATTACTGTGCTGCCTGAGATTACAATAGAGGTAGCAAAGAATGTTTTGCTAATATAGGCGCCACCATAGCCGATTAACACTCCTAAAATACCTCCAATACCACTTACAATAGAGGCTTCAATTAGAAATTGTGCAAGTATAGCTCTTCTTTTAGCGCCGATTGCTTTCCTTGTTCCTATTTCCTTAGTTCTTTCAATTACGGAAACAAGCATGATGTTCATAATACCAATTCCTCCAACTAAGAGCGATATAGCTCCAACCCCGCTAAGCATGTTACTCATACTTTTAGTAGTTGAAGTAGCTGTAGTAAGTAAACTTGTTTGACTTAATACCCTATAATCAGCATCGGTAGTTGTACTAGTAGCCAAATTTCTAAGACCATATTTCTTATTTAGAAAGATTTTTAAATAAGACATTGCTGTATCTATTTCTGCTTGGCTTTTTGCTTCGACATAGTAGGTACTTATCTTGGAGGTTTTAAGCAATCTCTGTGCTGTGGACTAATTTACTATTCGATTCTGATGTCGATGACGTGCTATTGCTTTGCTGATTATTTGAAGTTGAATCATTTTGAACTCTTACATATTTTTTACTATTGCTTTCAACTAAAGCTTCCTCTGGTATTACAATTGCGCTCTCTTTACTTTTTACTGCAATTGTAACATTTGCATTCATACCAAGTCTTATTCGAGTTGGTTTACTAATGCTCACAACAACATCATATGTAGTCGTATTATCAGTGGTGGTACCAGTTTGTGCTATTGTTTCAACAATGCCTGTGAAAGTTTTTCCAGTTAGTGCATCAAATTTTATAGTGGCTTTCTGACCGGTAGACACTGAGGAAACATCTAATTCATTAACGGAGACTTTAACTTTCATTGTATTCATAGCGGTCACTGTAAGTGAACTCTTACCGCTTTGACCTGAATCTCCATTAGCATTATTCACAGCTGTGACAAGACCTCCTATGGGGGATGTTACAACCTGATTCGCAACTATAGTATTTGCACTTGATAGATCTGAGGTAGCATCTGTTATTGAATCTTTATCATCTAATATTTTGTCAGTAGTATCAGTTATAGATTTTTCATCGGATGTTATTTTATTATTAGCATCACTTATAGACTTATTATCGGATGTTATTTTATTTGAATCAACTTTAGAAGCATTTTCATCAGTTGAGAGTTGAGCTTTTGCAGTAGTTAGTGCAGCCTCATCAGTTGTAAGTTGTGAGTTTGCAGAAGTAAGATCACTTCTATCACTTGTAAGTTGTTTATTTGCTTTCGTTAATTTTCTGGATGCTGTAGTTACATTTTTCGTTAGATTAGAACTTGATGAAACAAAAAGTTTTTGTGATGCAGTTACAGTATCACCAACTTTAACAGTCAAACCTGATATGGTACCATTATTATTAGGCGATATAGCTGATGAGGTGCCAGCATAAGCAGCGCCTGTACCTTGGATAGTTTTTGATATATCCATAGTCTTAACGGTTGAAGAATAAAATTTTGTGGTTGTAGCCGTGGAAGTTTTATTAAAAAATTGATTATATCCGAAGTAACTGCAGGCGCCAATCACAATCACAACTATACCTATTATTAGTGCTTTAATCGTTTTACTTTTCATTATTTGCCTCCATGTAAACGTAGTCTGTTCCTTCTAATTTATTCAATAATATGATTATAACTTGAAATATTGGCATAAATGTCTATTAAATGTGTGAACAATATGTGAGTGTTATTAGCTTAACAACATATAAAGAGGTGAGTATAATTTAATATTTTAGAATAATGTCGAATATGAAAACTGAATTCAAAAAAGTTAAATAATTTGTCGTTTGATGCAATTTGGTGTACAATAGATGTATAAGATTGGTTTTATATGAGAATTGTTTTTTCGGAGGATGGTATATATGAATAATATAAAAAATAATAAGTTAGGTATAGCTATATATAAATATATGAATAAGAGTAAGGTTTTAGAAAAAAATAAAGATTATAAAAAAGTAGATAAAATTTATATAGATGATAATTTTAAGATGAATTTAAACCAACGTTTTATAGATTTAGATTCGTTAGATAAAAGAGTAATATAGAATATTATAATAAGAAAAGGTATGATAAATTGATTTATCATACCTTTTCTTATTATAGTAATTTTCTAACGTTGAACAATGAATTTTGAACTAGCCACGCTTGAGGAAAATATTTTCCGATTGTCCAATAGCTTACTCCACCTAGATTGTATTTAGCAGCGGTCATAAGCTTAGCGTTCATACTTCTGGCATCTTCAAACCAAACTACATGTTCCTTTTTATTAGCATCATAGTAATTAAAAAATGGAGCCTGAGAAGTATAGTCATATTTAATAGATGCATGCATTTTACGTGCAAGATCTACTGCTTCCACATTGCCAAGAGCCTTTGCTTTAGTACCTTTTACATAAGGTAGTGTCCAATCATAACCATAATTAGGTATTCCCATAAAAATCTTTTTACTTGGGATTACTGTGATAGCATAATCAAGAATCTTTTTTACCTCATTAAGAGGTGAGACTGCAAGTGGTGGGCCAGATGTATATCCCCATTCATAAGTCATCAGTATAACATGGTTTGCAAGAACTCCATGAACGGGGTAATCATGAGCTTCATAAAGTAATCCTTTTATATCGCCAGAGGGTTTAGGAGCTAAGGCAGTAGTAACTGAGTAGCCCAGTGGTTTTAGGTTAGTTACGGCTCTACGTAAAAAGGCGTTATAGTTTTCTCTATCTTCTGGGAAGATGTATTCTAAGTCTATATCTAAACCATAATAATTCTTGCTTTTTAATGTACTGCTTATGTTACTAAAAAATGTATTTTGTATACTTTGATTTGTGAGTATGGTATGAGCAAGGTTACTATCAAATCCGCCACCTTCTTTTAAGTTGGTAATTACCATCATGGGAGCTACATTTGCTCTTCTTGCAGCCTCGATTAAAGGAGTATCATTTATACCTTTTAGTGTTCCATCCGGCTGAATTTGATAACTAAATATACTTAGGTATGTGAGGCTAGGAAGAGTTTTTGCAAGAACATCCATATTTGTTCCAGGAAGAGCATATGCATTAACTTCAATAAAACCTAATTTTTGAGTTTCTGGTGGTATATTAATAATCTGACCAGGGTAAATTACAATAGAACTATTAAGTATAGGATTAGCAGCATACAAAGCAGCAATACTTGTGCCATAGGTTTTAGCTATTCCATAAAGGGATTGTCCAGGAAGAATTCTGTGTTTACGAGTTCCTTGTAATATTACAAGTGTTTGGCCTACGACTAGTTCATTTGGGTTTGTAAGTTCATTATCACTAGCAATTTTATTGTATGAAACTCCATATAATTTTGAAATTTCATATAAGTTTTCTCCACTTTTAACAACATGAATAATCAAAAAATCACACCTCATAAAGTAATATAATTCAATATATGCGACTTAACACAAGTAGGTACTTAATATATCTATTCTTATTACATAAAAATTTGTAAAAAATGCAAAAGTTTATTTAAAAACTTGATTTATTTCTTTGAATAAACTAAAATTATTGTATGTTGTTTTAACAAAGTCATATCATAAATAATAGTTAATAATTTTATTTGAAATAGGGCAATACAAGGAGTAAATGATATAACAATTATTTTATATCATATATAACAAGGAGGAATATTAATGAAAAAAATTTTATCTTTAGATTTAAGTAAAACAGTTCCATATTTGAATGAACATGAAATCTCATATTTGCAACCAATGGTATCTACTGCACACAAAATGCTAGCAGAGAAAACAGGTGCGGGAAGTGATTTCTTAGGATGGATAGACCTTCCTGTAAATTATGATAAAGCTGAATTTGCAAGAATTAAAAAAGCCGCAGAAAAAATAAAAGGTAATTCCGAAATTTTAATAGTAATTGGAATAGGTGGATCATATCTAGGAGCTAGAGCAGCTATAGAAACATTATCTCATAGTTTTCATAATAGTCTATCAAGTGATAAGAGAAAATCTCCTGCAATATATTTTGCTGGAAATAATATAAGTTCTACATATATGGCAGATTTAATAGATGTTGTAGAAGGAAAAGATTTTTCTATAAATGTAATATCAAAATCTGGAACTACAACAGAACCAGCTATTGCTTTTAGAATATTTAAAGGATTATTAGAGAAGAAATACGGAAAAGACGGAGCAAAAGAAAGAATTTTTGCGACTACTGATAAAGCTAGAGGAGCTCTAAAAAAATCAGCAGATGCAGCAGGTTATGAAACCTTTGTAATTCCAGATGATATTGGAGGAAGATTCTCAGTACTTACAGCAGTAGGTCTTTTACCAATAGCAGCAGCAGGGATTAATATTGATGAGATGATGAAGGGTGCAGCAGATGCAAGAGAAATATATAACGACGACGATATAAATAATAACGATTGTTATAAATATGCAGCAGCTAGAAATGCACTATATAGAAAAGGCAAAGTTACAGAAATCTTAGTAAACTATGAGCCAGCACTTCAATGTTTTGGTGAGTGGTGGAAACAACTTTGTGGTGAAAGTGAAGGAAAAGATCAAAAGGGAATATTCCCAGCATCCGTTAACTTCTCTACAGACTTACATTCAATGGGACAATATATTCAAGAAGGCGTAAGAAATATATTTGAAACAGTTATTAATGTAGAAAAGCCAAGAAGAGAAGTTGTAGTGAATGAGGAAAGTGGAGATTTAGATGGATTAAACTTTCTAGCTGGTAAAACTATGGATTTTGTTAATAAAAAAGCTTTTGAGGGAACAGTACTTGCTCATAATGATGGAGATGTACCTAATATTATTTTAAATGTACCTACTTTAAGCCCATATAATTTTGGACATATGGTCTACTTCTTTGAAAAGGCTTTAGCAATAAGTGGATATTTATCTGGTGTGAATCCTTTTGACCAACCAGGAGTTGAAGCATACAAAAAAAATATGTTTGCTCTTCTTGGAAAAGCAGGATATGAAGATATTAAAGCAGAACTTGAAAAAAGACTTTAAAGAGATGGGAAAAAATAAAATGAGGCAAATTATATGAGAATTATTGTAGATGCAGACGGATGCCCAGGTAAACATTTAATAGAAAAGGCAGCTAAGGACAACTCTATAGAACTCATTATGTTTTGTGATATTAATCATGTACTCAGTAGTGATTACGCCTCAATAAGGTATGTAGATAGTGGGTTTCAAACTGTTGATATGAAAGTAGCTAATGAGGCGAAGCCAAGGGACATAGTGATTACTCAAGATTTTGGAGTTGCTGCTATGGTTTTAGCTAAAGGCTCGTATGCTATTGGACCTAAGGGGCATATATATGATGATGGTAATATTGATAAATTGTTGTTTGAGAGACATTTATCTGGTAAATTAAGACGGAGTGGTGGTAAAACATTCGGCCCTAAAAAACGAACAAGTGAAGATGATGATAAACTTTATAACAATTTAATTAAACTTATTTTAAAAGCCAACCAATAACATTAACATGATACGTGTATGACATTTAAAATATAAAAAATAGCTAGCAATGGAATAAGATGGACCATGTGTTAAGGACATTTTAGAAATTGCTAGCTATTTTTATTAATTTTAATATAACAAATATTACCAAAATTAGTTATAAATCTTAAAAAATAGTCACTATTAATTAAAGTTTATGTCTATAAATAAAAGAAAAAAAATGTAATATATACTGTTACATATAATGGAAATATAGTATAATATATTATTATAGAGATAAATTTTAAGAAAAATGATTTAGGGTTAAATGCTTATTTATAAAGGTGGGTAAATTTAAATGAATGAAATGAATATATTATTTAGTTTAGATGATGCCAAGCAAGAATATAAAGAAATTGAAATCAGTGTTGAAAATGAATTAGAAAATAATTTGGAGTACAAATTTCTTGTAGGCCTCGATGGAACATGGACTATTTTAAAAAAATCAAGTGAAACAAGCGTTGCTATTTGGAATCCAGAAGCGGATGGGAAGTACTCTGTAATGGTACAAGCTAAAAGAAAAGAAAGCAATAAGCCTTTTGATTTTATGTCAAAAACAGATTACATAGTTGGAGAGACACACATCAAGCTAATTAATGATATTTACATAGACAAGATGGAAATAATGGTAGGCGAAATAATTACCTTAACAGTAGATGCAGGTAAGTTACCTATTATGTATAGATATTGGGTAAATGAAAATGATGATTGGAAGCTTGTAGCGGATTACTCACCAAAAAATATAATTACATGGACATCAAAATACTCCGGAGAAAAAGAGTTTTTGGTAGAATGTAAGAATCTAAATTCTGAAAATATGTTTGACGATTCCATGAGTATACAATTTAATGTACAAGCTAGACAAGCGTTAGAAATTATGAGTTTCAAATGTTTAACTGAAAGTATATTACAAGGCACGGAGATAGTTTTTGAGGTAGAGTCAAAGTATGATGATAATAGAATGGTCTTATATAAATTTGTGAAAATCGATTGTAAGAGAAACAGTATTTGTATACAAGACTATTCAAGTAAGAAATTAGTTAGTTATGTTGAAATGAATAGCGGCTATTATAAGCTACTATGTATGGTGAAGGATACGTTTTCGCTTAAGGAGTTTGATGATAGAGCATTAATTTATTATAACGTAGATCCATATGAGGAAATAAAGATACACAGTTTTACTAGCGATTTAAGTTCACCACAGTTATGTGATACACCTATTATTTTTAAGTGTATTGCTAAAGGCGGAACAGAGCTAATTTATAAATTTGACATTAGTGGAAAATGCCTTGAAGATTCTGGTTATAAAAAAGAAAATTCATATATATGGACACCGAAAGAAGCAGGAGATTATAAAGTAACCTTATGCGTAAAGGATGTGACTTATAAGGGTAAATATGAACAAAAGGAATCTCTTAGTTTTATTATTGAAGATAAGAGTAAAGAAGCTGTGATTATCGAGGATATTATAATAGACAAGAAAGGGATTGTGCTAATAGGTGATCAACTTCATTTAACAGTCAAAGCAACAGGAGGAGATTCATTAAGATACAGTTTTGTAGTTTTTAAGGATGAGAAAGAGACAGAAAAAATAGAATTTGGGATACGTGATTTTGTAGATTTTACTCCAGAAGAGAGTGGAGATTTCAAACTGGACGTAAGAGTAAAAGACAAATATTCAAAGAATGAGTTTGATGTTTGCAAAAGCCTATATATTAAAGTATTAGAATGCATACCAGCTAAAATAGACTATGTTCTAATGGATAAAAACAAATACTATATGGCTTGCAATACAATTCCTGTTGAGGTAATAGTAGGAAATACAAGAGATACACTTATAAATTATATTTTGAAAATAGATGGTAAAGTAGTTGAACAAACAGGATTTATAGAAAATAAAAATTATGAACTTAAACCTAAATGTAGTGAAAATTATGTAATAGAAATACTTGCAAAAAATAAATTAAGTACAAGTGCATATGATAGTATAAAAGAGGTAAAAATTCAAGTGCATACAACTCTACCTGTAACGGGTACAAAGATTTTATGTGTCAATAAAGATTTAAAAGTAAATAAAACTATAACATTTAAGTCACAAAGTATGGATGGGAAAGATGTTGTATATGAGTTCTATCTTATGAAAAAAGGAAATTGGAGTTTAGTACAGAAATTTGGGAAAAAAGACGATTATAGTTTTATACCTTTAGCCAAAGGTATATACAGAATGTTAGTCTTGTCAAAAAGTTTTTATAAGAGTATTTCCTATGAAGACTATGATATAATAGGGGTTGAAGTTAAAGAATAAATTTAAAACAGCTTTTAAAGCTGTTTTTTTATAATTAAAATACTTATACTAATTATACAGCTCCACAGGAGATGGTTTAATTAAAAAACTAAAGACTAGTCGAGGAGATGAATGCTAATGGACAGAATAGACAAGATATTGTCAAATTTAGGTCATGGAACAAGAAAAGAAGTAAAGGCATTATTAAAGAAAAAAAAAGTAGAGGTTGATGGGGTAATAGCAACTGATAGTGCTATGAAAGTAGATCCGGAAAAGTCTGTAATAAAGGTGTCAGGTGATGAAATTAACTATAGAAAATACATATATTTAGTTATGAACAAACCAACAGGCGTAGTTTCAGCTACAGTAGATAGAAATGACGAGACTGTAATTGATTTAATAGATGATGAGTACCGTGCGTTTAAACCATTTCCTATTGGAAGACTTGATAAAGATACAGTAGGACTACTGCTAATTACTAATGATGGTGAATTAAACCATAAATTGATTGCACCTAAGAATCATGTTGATAAAGTATATTATGCAGAAATAAATAAATTTATAGATGCAAGTGACATAAAGGCCTTTAAGAAGGGCATTGTAATAGACGACGGATATAAATGCATGCCAGCGGAATTAGAAGTGTTAACTGCAAATGAAAACGGATCAGAGGTAATGGTTACTATTCAAGAAGGTAAATTCCATCAAGTGAAAAGAATGTTTGAGAGCGTAAATAAAAATGTTATGTTCTTAAGAAGAGTTAGTTTTGGACCATTAAAATTAGATATAGATTTAGCTGAAGGCCAATGTAGAGAATTGTCGGAAAGTGAGATAGAATTATTGAAACAGGTGTAATTTAATTAGAAATATTATATTATATGACAAAAATAAACAAATTATAAATCTAATATATTCATTTTACAAATTATTTACAATGAAATTAGTGAAAAACACTTGCAAACATAAGTAAAATTCAATATAATTAAGGTGTAAAGATAAATAGAGAGATAAATAGCCCCCTTTTTATTTATTATAGAGCAGCCCAACCCCAAGGGTTGTTCTATTTTGTAAAAAAAAGTCGATTTCTGTTAAGAAATTCTAATATAATATGTTTAGATAAAACACCCCCATTGAATATAACTATTTAATGGGGGTGTTTTTTATAGAAGATTAGGGAAGTATATAATCACATAGTATATACTAGATGCAGTTTTTAGATTATAATAAAGTGAGCAATTATAGAAGTACATGAATAAATTATCATAATAACATTAAAAACTGGAGCAATAATAAATAATTTTTAGAATAATTTATAAACACATTAGTATAAAAATTATATTGATATAAAAATTAAACATGTAGAAATTAAAACGTGTAGCAATTAAATAGGAGGAAACCTAATGGATATAAAAGAAACTTTAATAAGTTTTATGACGGAGCAAGCATACAAGCCTATGAATATAGCAGAACTAGCTAGAGTGTTTGATATTAAGAAAAAAGACATGAAGGGTTTTACTGCTTTATTATCTGAAATGGAAAAAAATGGTGATATAGTTAGATCAAAAGCTGAATATTATGGTATACCAGAGAAGATGGGTCTTGTAGTTGGTAAATTTCAAGGTCATCAAAGAGGGTTTGGATTTGTAATACCAGAAACAGAAAGACCGGATGTATTTATTCCGGCAGACAATGTAAATGGAGCAATGAATGGTGATAAGGTTCTTGCAAAAGTTTTAAAAGAAGAAAACAATGGTAAAAAATGTGAAGGTGAAATTGCAAAAGTAATAGAAAGATCTAATAAAACGATAATAGGAACTTATCAGGATAGTAATAACTTTGGGTTTGTAGTAGCTGACGATAAGAGAATCGCTCAAGATATATTTATTCCTAAATCTGAAAGACTTGGTGCAAAAACAGGGCAAATAGTAATAGCTGAAATAACTCAGTGGCCAGAACAAAAAAGAAACCCTGAGGGAAAAATTATCGAAATACTTGGTAACAAAGGTGACGCAGGTATTGATATATTATCTATAATTAAAAAACATAAACTACCAGAGGAATTTCCAGAGGCTGTTGAAGATTATACAGAAAACATATCTGATGAAATTCCAAAGGAAGAATATGAAAGAAGAAGAGATTTAAGGGATCTACGTATGGTAACCATAGATGGCGAGGATGCTAAAGATCTAGATGATGCAGTATCCATCGAACTTTTAGATAATGGTAACTATCGTTTAGGAGTCCACATAGCAGATGTTTCTAACTATGTTAAGGATAAAAATCCTTTAGACAAAGAAGCTCTAAAAAGAGCAACTTCAGTATACTTAATTGATAGGGTTATACCAATGCTTCCTAAAAAATTATCCAATGGGGTTTGTAGTTTGAATCCTAAAGTGGATAGGTTAGCACTTACTTGTTTTATGGAGATAGATAAAAATGGAAAACATGTAGATCATGAAATAGTGGAAAGTATTATAAAAACTAACGAGAGAATGACTTATACTGACGTTACGAAAATACTTACTGATAAGGATGAAGAAGTAATTAAAAGATATGACTATTTATATGAAGACTTTAAACATATGGAAGAGTTATGTGCCATTCTTAACAAAAACAGGATGAATAGGGGCGCTATAGATTTTGATTTTACTGAGTGTAAAATAATATTAAATGAGAACGGAAAACCTATAGATATTGTACCTTACGAAAGAGGTATTGCAAATAGAGTAATTGAGGAATTTATGTTAGCGGCTAATGAAACTGTAGCTGAACATTTTTTCTGGCTAAATGTACCATTTGTATATAGAATTCATGAAGATCCAGACGAAGAAAAATTAATGCGTTTCAGTGAATTTGCACATAATTTAGGATATGCTGTAAAGTGGGGAAAAGAGGTTCACCCTAGAATGCTTCAAGATATTTTAGGAAAAGTTAAAGGACAGAAAGAAGAAATGGTAGTAAGTACTTTGCTTCTTCGTTCTATGATGAAAGCAAAATATTCATCAGAATGTAGTGGTCATTTTGGTTTGGCTGCTAAGTATTATTGTCACTTTACATCACCAATTAGAAGATATCCAGATTTAATGATCCATAGGATTATTAAAGAGGTTATAAATGGTGGATTAAGTGATGCAAGAATAGAAAGACTAAAAAAAGAAGTCGAAATTGCAGCTAAACAATCATCAGATATGGAAAGAGTAGCTATGGAAGCTGAAAGAGACGTTGATGACTTAAAGAAAGCAGAGTATATGAATGAGAGAATTGGTCAAGAATTTGATGGTATTATTTCATCAGTAACTAATT
>ERZ1463035.96-NODE-96-length-16652-cov-9.094897_pt1 | contig 16652 bp, 16 predicted proteins | sample MGYA00564486_ERZ1463035 | MGnify/ENA primary metagenome ERZ1463035 (study PRJEB39244, sample SAMEA3635149) | Helicobacter pylori | study: EMG produced TPA metagenomics assembly of PRJEB11511 data set (Assembly of a 5300-year-old Helicobacter pylori... | reverse complement strand
GAGATAGTACTGGTGACTGGAGTTCAGACGTGTGCTCTTCCGATCTTTTCATTCATGTACGAAGTGAAGACAGCGAGTCTGGACGAGGCCCGTAAATCTATCGTACTTTTCATCCACTGCTTGCCGAAGCGGCGCCGGATGGTCGTAGAGACACCCAGCGCACCAAACGTCAAGAAACTGTTCCCGAGATAATGCTTGACCGAGTCGGGCAAGGTGTTTACCTTGCCCGACTCTTTCTGTATAACTCATAATTCATAACGAATAAGGTGAAGGGTATGAAGCTCAAGCCCAACAACGGACAGGTCGTGGCAATCAACCGCGCCCTCGACGCCTATGAGGCACAGGAGCCGGGCTACACAATTGTTGGTGAAGGCGGTACCGGAAAGACTTTCTCGGTGATGGAGTTTGTCCGCATCGTTCTCGAGGAGGACCTGTCAATCCTCATGGCTGCCCCGACCAACAAGGCCGTCAAGCAGCTCCAGAAGGCCGCGCGTCATTACGGCCTGAACCTGAATCGAATCGGATTCAAAACGATCCACAGCGCGCTGGGGCTGAGCGTCATGCCTACCAGTGAGCGAAAGCACGTTGGCTCAGTGCGTGACAGCGTCCTGTCCGACTACGACATGGTCGTGATCGACGAAGCCTCGATGCTGCCAGAAGCGCTGCTGGACAACTACCTGATGCCTGAGTGTCAGAGCCTGGGCCTGTTCGTCCTGCTGATGGGCGACAACATGCAGCTGCCGCCGGTCAAGGAAGTGGAGTCGAAAGCGTTCGGCCTGTTCCCTACCAGCGTACTGACCCAGCCTGAGCGCCAGCTGAACAACCCTGACGGGACGCCGAACGGCATTCTGGAAGTGGCCCACCCGCTGCGTGACTGCATCGAGCACAAGCGCCAGTACGAGTTCAGGCTGCCAGCCAACAACGTGCGCAGCATGCGAGACGCTGAGTTCATCAAGTACATTCTGGAACAGTTCACGATTGATACCGATCTGGACGACATCCGTGTACTGGCCTGGACTAACCGCGCTGTCAACTCGATCAACAAGGCGATCCGCGAAAAGATTTACGGCAAGAACGCGGCCCGCTTTGAAATCGGTGAGCGCATTGTCACGGGTGAACCTGTAACATCCGGCGGCGAAATCATCCTCTCTACCGACGAAGAATGTATCGTCACAGCGGTTAAAGAGAGCACGATTTTCGACGAGGAAACTGGCGAGACGTGGCGCACGCTGCTGACAACGCTGAGACCTCTGTTCGCTGACTCAGTCCAAGAATTTGCCCACAACTTGCACCCAGATGAACAGTCGCGGTATGAAGATCATCTCGAGTACCTGCGTGGCAAGGCCGACAAGGCAGCCAAGACTGGGGGCAACACCAAGTACCACTGGCGCAAGTTCCACGAATTCCGCTCGCTGTTCGCTGACCTGAAATACTGCTACTGCCTCACGGTACACCGCAGCCAGGGCAGCACGTACCGCCGGATCATCCTCGATGTCAAAGACATCTTGGGCAACCCGATTAGATCAGAGCGTCAGCGCCTCCTTTACGTGGGATTTAGCCGCCCACAGGAAGAACTGACTGTCAACAAAATTGCGTTCAAGGCTTAGCGCAAAGGGGATAGACCAATGAGACCTGTCACAGAGGTTGAAACGCCTAAAGCGATTCACAAAGTAACAATTGACTACGCCAAGTTGGCTGACCTCTATAACGAGCGTGCCGTTGGCGACGGTGTGGTGATGGAAAAAGTTTACAACATCACCATCTTTCGCAAGAACCTTGCTGGGCGTGGGCTGGTACCCGGCGTCGACTTCGAGGCTTTCACCAAAGATGGTGAGACCGTAGTCAAACGACTCTCCACGGCGGTTATGTCGCGGGGGTAGTCCATGTTCAAGTTTCTCCAATTCAAGCCTGATAAATCAGAGGCTTGGCGAATGTACACGGAAGAACAGATCGCCAAAGGGGATCTGCCGGGACTGCCAGCCTTTCAAACCGTTCTCAGCGTTGACCAGAACCCTGAAGAAGTAACTGAAAACGGCCTGGACGCTATCGACGTGGTCGTCTACATGGGTCCGATGTATCTGGACTTTGACGACAGCGACAACATCGACCGGGTGCTGGAGGACGTCAACGCTGTCCTCGACTACCTGATGAACAAGCTGGACATCCCGGAGCAGTTCATCCACTGCTACCTGTCCGGCGGCAAGGGTGTGCACATCACCATCCCCGAGAAAGTCTTCGGGGTGAAGAAGGCCACCAAGTTTCTCCCTATGATTTATAAGGAGATAATGCTAACCATCAAGACCGGCGCGCACTTGGAAATCAAGAGCACGCTGGACGAAAGCGTTTACTCATGTGGCCGTGGCCGTATGTGGCGCTGTGAAGGTGTGGCTCGTCCAGGCAGCGGCACCTTCAAGGTGGCCACCACGCCGAGCGAGCTGGCTGACATGAACAGCGAGGAATACTTTGCCATCGTGGCAAGCCCTCGCCCGAAAGCAGCCACCCCGGAACCGGCAAAGAGCGTCACGTTCCCGAAGGCCGAGACATTGCTGAAGGCAGCCAAGCAGGCGGCTGCCCGCAAAGTCCGCGCCATGAAAGAACAGTGCACGGTACCGAAAGAGGTCATGCGTGAGTGGGAGGGTATCCCAGGCTGTGTACAGCGCATGATCACCGAGGGCGACTGCCAGAACTCGAACTGGAACCAAGCAGCGATGCAGCTGGCCAGTTATATCGCGGCGCGTTACGAGCGCAACGAAGAAAAAGAGTACATGGAAGACCTGGTACATCCGTTCGTAAAGAACGTGACCAGCAGCAGCCGCCCCTCGGAAAGCGAACGACTCAAGCACGTCCGTGACCAGCTGAACCGGACTTTCCGGGGCAGCATCAAGTTCTCACAGGGCGCGTTCATTGCCTCCATTGGCGAGAAGTGCGGATGCTGCCCGATCTGCCGCAACGACATCGCTGAAGGCCATTCGTCCCAAGAGGACGCAGCCGCTGGCAACTACAATGCTGACGTTCGCATTCGCTACGAAACCACTGGCTACTACCTGATGGATGGCGAAGGCGCTGGCCGGCAGCTGACGAACTTCACGTTCTGGCCGACCCTTGAGGTGTACGAACTCGAGCAGTTCACCACCGAGAGCGGCCATGCAGGATGGCGCAAGACCGAGCGTAAGGAACTGGTCGGCAAGCTGATTGTTTTTGGCTCCGATGAGGCGCATGAAATCACCATCCCTGAACGGGCTTGGGGAGCGAAGCGCGATCTGATCACAGCTGTCAAAGGCCGTGACGCCGCGATCTACTGCGGTGACGCTGAAATCCAAAAGATGTTCGTTGCCATTCTGAAGTTTGCCAGGGAGAGGGCAGAAGAAAAGGAACTCGATAAAATGGTTCGCGCTAACGTGTGTGGAATTGTTATGGACCGCACCGGCAAAAAGACAGTGGCTCACTACATCGAGGCTGGCAACGCCATCACGATGCTGGGTACCCGCAGTCCGTACCGCTACGATGGCAATGCCCGCCAGTCACCCATGCTGCTTAGCGGAGAGATGCCGGGCCGCGAGGATGCTGACTTGGCTACCGCCATCAAAGCCCTGTGCGGCGTCAATGAGCCGGTTCAGGTGGCGTTGCTGATGGGATGGTTCGCATCCTGCCACTATCGCCAGCACATCCAGTTTGAGGAACCACAGTTCCCCTTGCTGAACATCTTCGGCAACGCCGGGTCGGGCAAGTCGTGTCTTGCATTGTTGTTCGCAATGATCAATGGCATCGACTACCTGAAGGCAGAGCTGCAGAACGTCGAGGTCGGCACGCTGTACCCGCTGACCAAGTACGTGAGCAGCAGCACCACGGTGCCCCGCATCGTCGAAGAAGTGAACCCGACCATCATTGGGCAGGTGAAATACAACCAGATCCTTGGCATTTTCAAGGCAGCCTGGAGCCATTCACCTATCCAGCGTGGCCGGGTAATCGACCGGGAAGTGGGAGTGACTGAGGAACGGGTCTCGGCGCCGCTGGTTTACACCAGTGAGCAGTCAGCTACCGTCACCTCGGTGCGCAACCGTAGCGTAGAGGTCAAGCTACAGGCCAAGACGCTGCTGAATCCCAAGTACAAAGAGAACTACCGCACTGCTGTGAAGCACCGCGACTCTCTGCTGCGTCTGGCCAAAGCTATGGTCAACGTGGCTCTGCACACCTCGCCAAGTGCGTTGCTGAAAATCTTCCATGCCAAAGAGGCAGTCATCACCGCCAACATGGAAGAACGCTCGAAGTGGGGCATGCAATGCTGCCTGACTGGCCTTCACATGATGCTGCACACGATGAAAGAGTACGGCGTGGGCGGTACCGATGAAGTCCAGGGTCTGTACGACACCTTGGTAGCCTACCTGGGCGGTGAAGTGCAGGAAGCCGAACGTGGGAAGTCCATCTCCGAAGTTGGCCGGGTCATCGACTGCCTCAACACGATGGCAGATCCGACCTTCGAGGAACGCTTCAAGGTTGCACAGGGCGACCACTACTGGCGGGCAGGCGAGTCGATCTACCTGGTATTGCAGTCCTGCATGCCTCGGTATGTCGGGTACAGCAAGGGGATTGGTGAGCAGCCGGTGATTCGCACGTACAACCAGCTGACTCAACTGATCGACGGGGAGGTGTACTTTATCCGCAAAGAGGCGCACCCGACGCGTGAAAACGTCGACGTCTACGTTCTTGACGCCAAGAAACTGGCTGAGAAGGGCACCTCTGTAAACAACTTTATTGCAACGGACGCTCCAGAATGATGAAAGAAACTTTCGCAGACCCGATTGATCGGGCGTCAGCAGAGCAAGAAGCGCTACTCCAGGCCCAGCTAAAGGCAGCGCGTGACACTGCTGCCCGTGCCCCTAAGTTGCTGTACACCGGCAAGTGCTACAACTGCCAAGAACCCCTCGATGACCCTGATCGCTTCTGCGATAAATACTGCACCGAGGATTACGAAAAATTGCAGCGTGCAAAATCACCGGCCTACCGCCGACTGGAGTAGCACATGAGCTCAAGTCTCTCGGACTTGATGCTTGCATGCGGGGTGCTGAACTGCCCCGCATGGTTCAGTGAGGTGCCTTTGCCTCACTGGCCGATGCCGCATCAGGTGGACATGATGAAGAAGTACCCGCGGTTCACCCGGTTTGGTGACTTCGGGGAGCCGGGCATTGGCAAGACCTACCCAGCGATGACCCACGCCGTGTTCATGGCGTCCATCGGCAATCGGGTGGTCTTCACCACGCTGCCATCACTGATCCCGCAGCTGATCGCTGAGTTCGAGGTGTTCTTCCCGGGCATCAACAACAAACTGAAGATCGACCATCTGGACTGTTCACCGGCCCAGAAGCGCAAGAAAGAGGATGACTGGGAGGCCAACGGCTGGCCAGACATTCTGGTGATGTCCTACGACATCTACCGCGCTTACAACGACAAGCACCCCACCAAGAACATCGGCCCCAACCGCTGGCGTCTACGCAACATCAACGCCCTCGGTACCAAGGACGAGTTCGCATCGCCGTACTTCCTCGAGGACGGTGAGCCACGCTTCCCCAAGGCCCAGGCATACACGCCGGACGGCCGGCAGATCAACATGAAGCGCGGCACTGCCAAGAACGACAAGCAGATGCTGCTTCGGCACCGTGAGTACAACGTCCTGTTCTTTGACGAGGGCGATGCACTCTGCGGCCTGGAGTCGATCCTGTCCGAGTCGGTGGCTGAGATGAGCTACAGACTCAAAGATGACGTGGCAATCTATATCCTGACGGGTACACCGATCCCCACGAAGCTGCACAACGCATACGGACTGATTCGACTGATCAATCCAGATGCGTACATGAACAAGGCAGCGTTCATTCGACAGCACTGTGAGATGAAAGAGTTTCGGATGCCGCTACCAGGTGGCCGCACGAAGACCGTTAAGGAAATCTGCGGCTACTTCAACACGGACGGCATTTACGAAGCGCTCTGGAAGAACGCCAGCCGGGTGCAGAAACGCGACGTGATCGACATCCCAGATCCGATCATCAGCGAGCACCGGGTGAGGCTGTCAGGCGCTCACCTGAAGCTGTACCGGAACATCATCAACGACCGCTTCGCTGAACTGGGCGACACGGTCCTGATGCCGGACAACGTCAGCGCCCTACGGCACATGGCCCTGCAGATCATCAGCTGCCCCGGAAAGTTCGACCCTGCGATGGCAGAGACCAACGAACTGGCCAAGGCAACGAAAGAGCTGGTAGGCGTCCTGAACCCGACAGCCAAGCGCAAACTGATCATCTTCGCCTACTACCGTGAGGCGATTGAAGGTCTGGCAGCTGCCTATGCTGAACGCAACGTCGCTGTGATTTACGGCGGCTCCACCGATCGGCAGGGGCAGCTGGACAAGTTCCAAAAAGATGACAGCTGCGACACAATCATCATCCAGTGGATTTCCGGCGGCGCCGGGCTGAATCTACAGGTGGCCAGCTACATCATCTTCTACGAGTGTCCGACCTCACCCAAGGCAGCCAAGCAAGCGATTGCCAGGGCAGACCGCAAGGGGCAGATGAACATTGTGAACGTCTACTTCATGCGGGTCATGGGTACCCTCTCCGACAAGAACTTCAAGGCTCTGCTGGAGAACGAGGAAAGCAACAACCGGGCAATCAAAGACAAGCATGACTTGTTGTTTGAGCTGCTTGCTTGACACAGGGTAGGTGGCCCTGTATAAATCCACCTGCAACTAAAGCGCGGAGATTTCCGGGCTTTCTGATAATGAAGCTGAACTTAAATCCAATCTGAAAGAGAATACGATCATGGCTCTGAAACGCGCAGTAGTAACCGAAACCACCACTTCCGTAACTCCAGAAGACAAGGCAGCTTTGGCCGCTCAGGCTGAAGCCACGTCAGCGGTAGTTGAGAACGAGCCGGAAGCGGCACAGGTTGAAGGTGCAGTAGTCGACAAGGAGCCGGAAGTTCAGGCTGCTGAAGTTGTCGAAGCCCAGGTCGAAGCACAAGTGCAGACCGCCGAAGTGAAATCCGATGCAGCTGCTGAAGCCCAGGCCGGTAAAGAGCCTGAGACCAAGCCGCGTGAATCGGAAGTTCAGCCTGAAGAAGTCCAGCACAAGCAAGTTGTGGTCAAGCCTAGCGGCAACACCGCAGTTGCCAACTCCGACCGTACCAAGGGCGCCGCAGCCGAGTTCACCAAGAACATGGCTGAGCAAGGCTTCGAGGGTATGGAACTCACAGGCATGTCGTTTGACCGCCTGAAGATGCACGAAGGCAAGTTCCAGCTCGGCAGCGAAGAAATCTCGCTGGGCGAAGAAATCCACGTCAACATCATGTCCACTCGTAACATCTACGTGGTTCGTCAGCATGCCGGCCAGAAGGCCGAGATGTACTACAGCTACGACGCTGACGGTGAGAACTTCACCGATGGCTCCAGCGCAGCTGAAACTCGCGCTGAGTGGCTGGAGGACGGCTACGGCGGCGCAGATGCTCCGCTGCAGATCAAGCAGTACATCGAAGGCATGGCTCAGCTGGTTAAACGTGACGATGAATACGAAGGCCACATGGTCTCGCTGTCCATCCCACCGGCTTCCAAGCAACGTCTTTCCGGTGCATTCGCTGTAGGTATGCGCAAGTACGGCTGCTTGGCTGGCGACCTGATCATCAAGTGCTCCGTAGGCAAGAAGATCGGTACCGGCGACGAAGCGTTCCGTCCGTGGCTGTTCGCAGCTGACGACAAGATGGTCGCGTAACTAGCCACAACCCTCTGAACCCGACCAGTTTTCTGGTCGGGTTTTTTACCCTCTGAAAAGCGAGAACCCTGATGACTGATACCAAAAACCACGGCATGACTGGCGACTTCCACAGCGTGCTGCTGAACAAAATCAACGAGCACCGTGCCGAACAGATGCTGGGCACTGTGCTGGAAAGCGAGCGTGAGCGCATTCGCAACACGCCGCAGGCTGCAATGGTGCAGCAGCTGGCCAAGCCCGGTGCCGACATCATCAGCACGCTGACTCTGGAGTCGTTCACCCGTCTGGCTCAGGCGTGTGCTGAAACCGTCAACTCTGGCAACCGCCTGGACCTCGTCAAGAAGGCAGTGGTGTACAACAAGGAAGTGCCAACTGAAGAAGACCTGGTACTGCCGGGCGATCTGGCCAACGCATTCCACCTGCTGACCGACTCCCAGGCACACCTCATCCACATGGCGGTGGGCGTGGCTGGCGAAGCGACTGAACTGCTGAACGCCATCTGCCAGCATGTGTTCCTGAGCAAAGAGCTGGACGTCGAGAACGTCACTGAAGAAGGCGGCGACATGACCTTCTACATCCAGGGCATCCTCAACGAACTGCGCATCTCGTTCGCTGACATCATGCTGCACAACCGCGTCAAGCTGCTGGGTAAGCGCTTCCCTAACGGGTACAGCGACAAGGCCGCTCAGGAGCGCGCTGACAAAGCCTAAACTTCACCCCGCCCGGCTGTCTCAGCCGGGCGTGTTCATTAGGAGATTCGCCATGTACCTGCTTTACCTCACTCCCCCGATGACCGGCAAGACCACGAAGGCCCAGCAGCTGAAGGCTTACTTCAACGCTGACGAGGTCATCGAGCTGGAAACCCTGCGCACCACCAGCCGGGCAGCCCGGCGCCGCTTGCACCAGAAGAAGAATGTTCTGGTGCTGGCCACGCCTGAAGACGACCTGAGCACACTTGACGGTACCGCCTACGAGAAGCTAACCAACCGGGTCTGCAACGACGCGATGGTAGCTGTGGGCGGCTATCCAATCTGGAACCAAGACGGCACACGCTATAAGGTGAAAGCATGAACTCTGGAATTATTTTGGGTACCAACGGCAAGCAGCAGGCGCTCTACCTCGAGCACATGGGCAACGACCTGAGCGTTGTCCAGGCTGCCAAGGTTTCGTTCGCTGATGACGTCAACATGCAGCACTTCATCACCCGTGCCGAAGCATCCCAGCGCGGTGAGAAGCGGTCCCACGAAGCGCTGATCGACTACTTGGCTGGGCACGACCACTGGACGCCGTTCGCTCACACAGCGATTAAGCTGCGCATGTCGGCGCCGATCCCGATCCGTACCCAGTGCTTCAAGCACAAGCAGGGCTTCGTCGAGAACGAGGAAAGCCGCCGCTACATCACCAGCCGGCCAGAGCTGTTCGTGCCGGACGTGTTCCGCCAAGCGCCGGATGCTGACAAGGTCAAGCAGGGCAGCGCCGGGCCTCACGCAGCCAGTGAAGTATGGCGGGCAGAGTACATCGGACGCTGCGAAGAAATGATCGACTTCTACGAAGCCCTGATCAAAGACGGCGTGGCGCCAGAGCAGGCCCGCTTCGTGCTCCCACAAGGCTGCATCGTGAACTGGATCTGGACGGGCAACCTGTTCAGCTTCGCCAACTACTGCCGTAAGCGCCTGCCAAGCGATGCACAGGGCGAATCGCGTGATCTGGCCCTGATGGTCGCGCCGATCATCAAAAGCCTGTACCCGCACAGCTGGGCTGCACTGATGGGGGATCTGGCATGATCTTCGGTTGGGAGGAAAACCCAGTCAGCGTCGACCTCGAGACTCTGGGCCTGCACCCGTTCGCTGCCATCATCCAGATCGGCGCGGTGTCGTTTAACCGCAAGGGTGAAGTGATTTCCGAGTTCAAGATCAACGTGAACCCAAAGGGTCAGCGCGCCCCGGACGCTGACACAATCAGCTGGTGGCTGGACCAAGGCGAGGAAGGGGCGACTATGCTACGCAGCGCCTACAGCAGCGTCTTCGATATTGAAAGCGCCCTGGCACAGTTCGGCGGCTGGCTGCGGACCCAGTCGCACCCGGAGTTGTTCGGCCCCTTCGACGGACCCATCCTGTTCCGAGGTAACAAAGACCTGTCATGGCTGGAAAACGCCTACGACAAGGCAGGCATCGAAGTGCCGTTCAAGTTCCGCAACGTGCATGAGCAGCGCCAGTTCATGCGAACAGCGGTGTACCTGGGCTTCGAGGAAGAATCCATGATTCGCCTGACTCGCACCCACGACGCGCTGAACGACGCCATCTGGCAGGCCAAGTGTGCAGCGGCAGCAGTGCGGCACATGGATCAATTCATTCAAGGGTGACACCGATGAAACCAAGCATTCGAGTGCTGAAGTACAAACTGGTGACGGGATGGAACACGCTGGAGACCCGTGGCCCCATCAACCGGAACAACTCCGTCATCGACGACCAGAGCGGCGACATCACGCTCTGGGTCGCCAATGATACGAACCAACCAGTACAAACCCACCGGCTGTACGTGACCACCACAGGTGAGGAAGTGCCCCAGGCTGCCGAGAAGCACCAAGAGATGTGGTACCTGGGCACCTGCGTACAGCGTGGAGGTGGCTTCGTAACTCACACCTTCATTCAACTTTAACGGAGGCAATATGTCCGACCACCCGCTACACATCTTCGACTTTAAAGCGTGCGTCAAGCATGCCTACTACGGAGCGCGCGACGAAGAAGCTGTCCTGTGCACCGAGACAGGCCGCCGGTACCCACGCTGGGAGGTGGCGGCAGCGGACTTTCTGACACGGTACATCCGCCCTGTGCTGGAACAGGGCGGTTCTCCGCGTGAGATGATCGTTGCGCACGACATGGGCAAGGTCTACCGGACAGCGCTGTTCGCTGACTACAAGGGCCAAGCCTCTAAACAGGACGAGAACAAAAGTCCTTACGAGATTCAGCAGTACACCAAGCTGATGGACTGGGCGAAGAAATTCTTCAGCGCTATCGGCGCTACCCAGATCGGCGTGGACGGGGTCGAGGCGGATGACGTCATGGCCTGGATCGCGCAGATCGACGGTCCGAAGAACTTCTACACGGTCGACGTGGACATCCTGGCACTGGTAAGCGATGACAACATTGTCGTCATCAAGAACGAGTTCCACCACGGAGACGAGGGCGTCTTCCCTGAAGGTCACGAATTTGGTGGCCTGCCGTACTACCTGACCAGCTTCTACAAGTCCATCGTCGGTGACTCATCCGACAACTACAAGGGCGTGGTAGGTCTGGGGCCGAAGAAGATCCACGACTTGGCCAATGCCTTTGGCATCGACGGGCTGGTGGAGCTGCAAGGCGTCATCGAAACGGGTAACACTACCCTGCTGGATGAGTGCATCGAAGCGACTGGCAACAAGATCCTGATCAAACTCAAAGAGCACTTCGCTGAATGGAAGTTGGGCTGGCGTCTGGCCAACCTGCGACCTGAGCTGTGCTGGAAACCGCGCGGCCGCAAGCTGGTAAAGCCGGTGGTTCACAAGCGGGTACCGAACACCAACTACCTGCACCACCTGCTGGGCGAAGTTGGCTGCCTGGATATGTGGGACGACGAATACTGCCCGCTGATGCCATCCCCGATAGCGATCACCGCTGAAAACTGGGATGAGATGCGCGAGGCGATCTTCGCTGAAATCAAGGCGGGTGACTGCACCGCGTTCGACTATGAATCGTCGGACAAGACCCAGATCCAGGCATTCCGCCAAGCGTCTGCTGCTGGCAACAACTTTGTGGATATGCTCAGCCAGGAACTGGCCGGCGCATCGTTCCAGTTTGGTCGTCACCTTGAAAACGTCATCTATGTGCCGACAGATCACCGTGATACGGCGAACGTCAGCAAGGACGTGATCACCGAGCTGCTGGATTGCGCATCGGAATACACCCAGCTGGTAGCGCACAACGCCTTGTTTGAAGGCGTGGTGTCGAGAACCAACTTGGGTGTGTGGCTGGAGAACGTCCAAGACACCCGGCTTATGCAGCGGTACTTCGACGAGAACCAGCCAGCGGGTCTGAAGCACATCTCGCTGGAATACCTCGCCTACGACCAGACTTCGTATCAGGACACCCTGGCAGCCGGTAACGGTGGCGAGGGCGTGAACATGATGTGCGAGCTGACGTTGGACGAAGTGTTCACCTACGGTACCGACGACTCACTGGTGACTGGCCACTTGCGTGACCTGCTGAAGCTGATGCTGAAGCTGGATGGTCAGTGGGACTTCTACGAGCAGTGGGCTGTTCGCCCGACTGAAGTCCTGCAGCGTGCATACGTCAGCGGTGTGAACATGAACTGGGCCTTGCAGAAGCGTCTGCACACCCGGGACTTGAAGATCATCGAGGAAGGTCGCGCTGAGCTCAGCCAGATCCTGCTGAAGAACGTCACGGGCAACATCACCGAGGGCTGTAAGTCCTTGATTGAGGCCGAGAAAGACTACATCTTCAAGGCAGCCAAGGCGAAGTCGGGGGGAGACCGGGATGTCGCCGGGCTGAAGTTGTCGGAGTGGCGGAAAAAGCTCGAGGCGGCGTGCCAATACGTGCCGTACCGCGCTGAGTACATCATGCCGACCTTCGCATTCACCCCGCTGCAACTGGCCCCGGCCATCGCTGAAGTCGGCCTGCCTGAACTGGAGAAGCTGACCCAGAAGGCGCTGAGCGAGTGGTACGAAACGATCGGCGCTGCTGGGTACCAAGATGAGTGGGACCTGAACACGAAGCAAACCGAGCTGGTACAGACGATGCTTCACGCTCAGGCAGCTGGCTGCCTGAAGATCGGGGATCTGCGTAAGAAGTCGCTGGAATCCGCAGCGCCTGAAGACGAAGAAAAGTACCTGGAAGCCGAGCAGGCGATGGAGAAGCTGGCCAAGGTCGTTCAGCGACTGGCGAAAGTGGAACCACGGCTGGTGGAGTACGGCGACCCGCTGAACGTAGGCAGCCCGCAGCAGATGCAACAACTGCTGTACTGCAAGATCGGCATCCCGGTTCGACTGCGTGGTAAGAGCGCTGGTAAGGGCCGTCTGGCCGTTGGCATCGTAGAGGCAGGCCCATCGACTGATGAGCAGGCCATGCTGACAGCGCTGGCGAACGATGTGCCGCCTGATGACTGGCGGTTCGATGCACTGAAAGTCCTGCAGGCTGTGAAGTCGGCAACTACCAGGTGCAGCCTGTACCACGACAAATACCCACTGTGGCGCCACGTCGATGGTCGAGTGCATCCGTCGATCACTGACTGCGGTACCGACACACGCCGGCCAACGGGCAGCAGCCCGAACATCCTGCAGGTGTCCAAGAAAGACAAGTTGATGCGCTCGATCTACATCCCGCCAAACCGGGACTACGTCTGTGTTGCAATCGACTTCAACGGCCAAGAAATCCGCTTGATGGCCAACCTTGCTCAAGACCCGGTGATGCTATCGGTTTACGAGCCGGGCAACGAGAAAGACTTGCACAGCATGACCGGCGCCGGTATCGGCAAGATGAGCTACGAGGAATTCGTGCTCGCCAAAGATACCAAGGACCACCCGCTGAACAAGATCACCAACGCCCTGCGTAAAAAGGCGAAGACGATCAACTTCGGTATGGCCTACGGCGCTGGTGCAGGCACGCTGTCTCGCAACCTGATTGCACCGCTGGAAGAAGCCAAGCAGCTGCTGGAGCAGACAATGGCGCTGTACTTCCGCATCCGCCCTTGGCAAGAAGAAACCGCGGCGTTCATGGAGAAGAATGGCTTCACGCTGACAGCCTTCGGGACAAAGCGTCACGCCACCAAAGACATCTTCGCCAACGACAAGGGCAAGGTAGCGCGTCAGCACCGTCAGGGTACCAACGCAACCATCCAGGGTACCGCAGCAGAGATGCTTCGGATCGTTCTGACCAACGTAGCAGCGTCCGGCATGATGGATCGCTTGCGCATGGAGTTCTTTGCCCCGATCTACGACGAAGTCGTGGCCTGGGTCCACAAGGACGACGTCCATGCCTACTGCGTTGAGATGGGCGGCTACATGGAAGCGTCCACCCCGCCGGGCCACGTTGTGCGCCAGATCCCTGAGTTCTCTATCGGGGCAGACTGGGGCAGCGTGGATGAGCTGGGCCGCGACATCAGCAAGGAGAACGTCGAGAAGTTTGTGGCTGCCGCACTCGAGGCTGCTACGAGCATCTGGGAAGTCGACCTGCTGGAGCCGTTCGACCCGATCCGTAAACGCACCATCGTCGAACTTGACGAAGATGAGGAAGTAGAAGTTGAAAACATTGCTGACTAAATGTCTGGCGGCAGTGAAGGGCTGGTTCGCCAGCCCAGTTCCTGCCAAACGTGAGCTGCTAATTCGTGGGGCAGACGGCGAGGTCTACCCTGTTTCAGAATATTTAAAGCGCTTGCAGGATGTGACAGAAACGAGAAGGGAGAATCAGCAGCTTATCTTGGATAACAAGGCGCTGTCTGAGCGCATCAAAGGCGCAACCGAAAACGAGAGCAGGCTGGCCACCCGGATTGGCAAGTTCCAGACTGCCCACCCTGAGCTCCACGCGGAGTTCTTCACCAGCAAAGGAAAGCCCAAATGAGTTTTAACGGAAAAGCAGTAAGGGCACTGGCCCATGACTACGAAACCACCGGCACTGATGCTTACGGCTGCGGGGTGCTCCAAGCAGCCCTGCTGATCGTTACGGTGCAGCAGGACGGCAGCTACGTCATCCACGATCAGGATGTGCAGCTGATGAACCCCGGTAAGGAAATCCACCCGGAAGCGTCAAAGGTCCACGGCTACTACGCCATCGACCTGATCGACTATGAGCCTTGGGAGAAGTACCTGGGCGAGCAGATGGAAGTGGTCAACGAGATGCAGCTGGATGCCGTGATCGGCTTCAACAGCGGCACGTTTGACAACCCCATCGCCAGCCGAGTCGGGTTCAAGCCACCCCGCTCCATCGACTTGATCAAGGCTGGGCGCAAGTTCAAGACGATCTACAAATGGAAAAGCGCCAAGTTGACCTCGGTGTACCAGGAGCTGACCGGCAAGGAGCTGATGGGCGCTCACGATGCTGCAGCTGACGTCATCGGTACCCTGGACATGATCGCCCCGGCCATGAAACTGGCTGAGTGCGAGACCCTTGACCAGTTCGTCATCTGGATGAAGGGTGAGGATGGTACACCTGAGATGAAGATCGGCTTCGGCAAGCACAAGGGCAGCAAGCTGAAGAACATCCCGGCCAGCTACATCGACTGGCTGCTGGGTCCGAAGTGCGACATGAACCTATCCGCTGAGATGATCGAGGGCTTGAAAGCATGCCGACTTTAATTGGGATTTACGGGAGAGCCCGCTGCGGTAAAGACACCGCTGCGGACTACTTGGCCAAGCGCCACGGCCTACTGAAGTATGCGTTCGCTGAACCCATCAAGCAGATGCTGAAGGCCGGGTTTGGTGATCACTTCCACGAAGGCGACCGCAGCGGCATCTGCCCTGAGACCGGCAAGTCGTACCGGGAGATGATGCAGACCATCGGTACCGAGTGGGGCCGCGACATGATGCACCCCGACCTGTGGGTGCGGATGGCAGCCAAGAAATGGCAGTGGGTTCAGGATGGCTGCCCATTCGAGACCCCGGTCGGTATCGCCTCCCACGTTTGCCTGGGAGATAAGCCGGTGAACAACGGCATGATCATCAGCGACGTGCGCTTTCGCAGCGAGGCCCGCTGGATTCAGCAGGCTGGCGGCGTGGTGATCGAGCTTTATGGTCGCGGCAGTGAAACACCAGTCGGTATACCTGGTCACATCAGTGAGGCTGGGCTGGGGCCGGACGAAGTGGACATGGGCATCAACAACCGTGGCGACTTGGCCAACCTGCACCGCCTGCTGGATGGCGTCGGCATATTCCTCAACCTTGAATCGGTGAACTAAATGGCTGCCAGTATCGGGAAAGTGTTTGAGCGCGAGATGGCCAAGGTGGTCAGGCTGCTGATCGAGACCCGCGCCGTGGGCCTTGTGCGCTTTCCCGACTCTGGCGATGCCGGGTCACTCATTGCCGCACAGCCCAGCGATTACCTGCTGGGCCTGCCTCCAGGCTGCATAAACCTGCACGATGGGCAGCGAATGATGTTCCTCGAAGCCAAGGCCAGTGAGGAACACCACAAGCTGGGCAAGGCAATGGTGAGACCTGCGCAACGTGGAGCCATCGCAAAGTTCCGCTACCTGCTGAACATCCCCTACTACATCGTCTTCTGGGACGCACAGGATGGGGTCATACAGCTGTGGGATGGTCTGGCCATTCACGGCGAGCGAAACATCCGCAAGGAATTCATGCTTGCTGAATGGAAAGGTTGTGGCAGCTACACCCGCCTCAACACAAAGGCAGTCGCTGACCATATCGCTGACTACTTCCAAATACCCATAACCAAAGATACACTCTCGAAAGCCCGGTAAACTCCGCGTTTCATTAAAGGTGCCCTGAATGAACCTCAATTTTCAATATCGCCTGTACAAAAACGCTACCAAGTCCGTCGCCTACTGGGAAGTCCAGGCCGTAGAGGCCGATGACGGTACCGCTGAGCTGGTCATCACCCACTCCAAGTCCTTGGATGGCAAGCCGGTAGAGAAGCGTCGTCCGGTGAAGGGCAAGAACATTGGCCGCGCCAACGAGACGTCGCCAATCCAGCAGGCCATCGCTGAAGCCCGTGCCCGGGTCGACAAGCAGCTCGATGCTGGCTACGTCCGCACTCAGGAAGAAGCCGCTGCACCGATCACCAACGGCCTGGGCAAGAAGAAGCCTCAGCTGTCTACTGACATCCGCAAGGTGGACGTCAGCAAGATCACATGGCCGGCGTACATCCAGCCGAAGCTGAACGGCAACCGGGG
>ERZ1463035.94-NODE-94-length-17011-cov-13.418318_pt1 | contig 17011 bp, 14 predicted proteins | sample MGYA00564486_ERZ1463035 | MGnify/ENA primary metagenome ERZ1463035 (study PRJEB39244, sample SAMEA3635149) | Helicobacter pylori | study: EMG produced TPA metagenomics assembly of PRJEB11511 data set (Assembly of a 5300-year-old Helicobacter pylori... | reverse complement strand
TATAATTGTAAAGCCTTGAAGTCACTTGACTACAAGGTTATGCAATTAACTAAATCTTTAAAAATAAGGGGGAAAATACATGTTATTAAATGTCGTTCAATACATTATAAATCTTGGACCGACTGTAATATTGCCACTGACAATTACAATTATGGGTTGTTGTTTTAAATTAGGATTTAAAAAATCATTCAGATCTGGTGTTATAATCGGAATTGGTTTTGTTGGAATAAATTTGGTAATTGGCTTACTTACAAGTAATTTAGGTGAGGCTACCCATATGATGGTAACAAGATATGGGTTACATCTAAGCGTATTAGATGTTGGTTGGCCAGCAGCTGCTGCAATAAGTTGGGCTTCTCCAATAGCGGCAATAATGATACCAATCGCAATGCTTGTAAACGTTATATTATTGTTCCTAAAATTCACCAATGTTGTAGATATAGATATATGGAACTATTGGCATTTTACAGCAGCAGGTGCAACAGTACTTGTATTAACTAATGGAAATTGGGGTTTTGCAATCCTCGCAGCAGTTATCTATGAAATTGCAGTTCTTAAAATTGCTGATTGGACTGCACCAATGGTTGAAGACTTTTTCGGACTTGAAGGAGTATCACTACCAACAGGATCAGCTGCAGCATGTGGTCTTATAGGTATTCCAATAGCAAAAGTAATAGGAATAATTCCTGGAATAAAGAATTTGAAAGCAGATCCAGAATCTATACAAAAGAAATTTGGTGTATTTGGTGAACCAATGATGATGGGTTTAGTACTTGGTATAATTATTGGATTCCTAGCCGGATATGATATCGGTAAATGTGTACAATTAGGAATAATCATGGCAGGTGTTATGTTCTTAATGCCTCGTATGGTTAAAATATTAATGGAAGGTTTAATTCCAATATCAGAAGGCGTTAGAGAATTTTTACAGAAAACAAACTTTGGTAAAGATAGAAAGTTAACAATAGGACTTGATGCTGCTGTTGCAGTTGGACATCCAGCAGTTATAGCAACTGCACTTGTATTAGTTCCTATTACATTATTCCTAGCTGTTATCTTACCTGGTAATCATGTTCTACCATTTGGAGATTTAACTACTATATGTTTTTATGTTGCATTTATAGTTGGTTCTACAAAGGGTAATATTATTCATTCAGTTTTAGCTGGTACCATAGTTATGGCACTTGCATTACTAATGGCAACAAACATTGCTAGTTTCCATACTGAGATTGCTAAAATGGCTCAGTTCGCAATGCCAAAAGGAACTACTATGATTTCAAGTTTAGATTTAGGAGGTAATTTCTTAAATTGGATAATAGTAAAAGTATTCCAAGTATTCACAGGTGGCTTCATATTGTAATTAGATAAAATTTTTCTAAAACTAAAGAGTGCTTAACAGCACTCTTTAACATTTAAATATAAAAAAATAAACAATCGGGAGGTAATATTATGAAAATTATAACAATTATTGGGGCTGGACAGATGGCGTGTGCTTTATCTTTTCCTGCAACTGAAAATGGTAATAAAGTAAGAGTAGTTGGTACACCTCTAGATAGAGAAGTCATTGATACAGCAAGGACTACAGGTTTTCACACTTTATTAAAACGTCAATTACCTAAAGCCGGTATTGAATACTATCAAATCGAAGATGTAAATAAGGCTCTTGATGGAGCAGACGTTGTAATTTGTGGAGTTAGTAGTTTTGGTGTTGATTGGTTTGCAGACAATATATTGCCTATCATACCTGAAAACATTCCCCTTCTTTCAATAACAAAAGGAATGATTGATTTAGAAGACGGCAGTATGATTACTTATCCACAATATTTTAAAAGCAAGCTTATTTTAAATAAGAAACTTTCTATAAATGCTATAGGTGGTCCATGTACTAGTTATGAACTAGCTGACAAAGATAATTCAGTTGTTACATTTTGTGGTTATGACATAGTTATCCTTAGAATGCTTAAGAGCTTGTTTGAATCTCCATACTACCATATCAGCCTCTCTACAGATGTTGTAGGTGTTGAATGCGCAGTAGCCCTTAAAAATGCTTATGCACTAGGTGTGTCCCTCGCTATAGGTCTTGCTATTGGAGCAGACGGCTCTGGTCACGAACATTATAATTCTCAAGCTGGGCTTTTTGGACAAAGTGTAAAAGAAATGAAACATCTCCTTGAGATAGTTGGTGGTGGTGAGCAAAATATTATCTTATCTGCTGGCGACCTTTATGTAACAGTATTTGGTGGACGTACACGTAAAGTTGGAACTCTACTTGGACAAGGATTTTCAATTGAAGAATCTATTAAACAATTAAAAGGAGTAACACTTGAATCAATAGTTATTGCTACTCGTACTGCACGTGGAGTTCGCGTACTTGCTAAAAGAGGAATTGTGAAACTTAGTGATTTCCCACTATTAATGCATGTTGATAATATAATAAATTCTGGTGCGGCTGCGGTTGACATTCCATGGAAGGCTTTCGAAACTGAGAAAATATAAATTAAAAATTAAATGAACTTTAAGGAGGAAAAAATATGGAAGATTTAGTAGCTCTAAGTATAGAAGAAATGACTGGTCTTAATTACATGTGTTCATGTGGCAAAAATCATAGTGTAGGGATAGAAACTATAAAGGTTGGCAGTGGTGTTATAAATACATTACCAACTGTAATCAAAAATTATGAAGGCAAACAAGTGTTTATTATAGAAGACACCCATACTTATGAAGTTGCAGGCAAAAGAGTAGAAGAATTATTAAATGAAAAATTTAAAGTTAGTAAATATATATTTAATGAGAAACATTTACATCCCAATGAATTAACTCTTGGAAGATTATTACTAGAAATACCAGCAAAAACAGACCTTATTATTGCAGTAGGATCTGGGACTATCAACGATATTTCAAGGTTTTTAGGATGCAAACTTAATATTCCCTATGTCATAGTTGGAACAGCACCTTCAATGGATGGTTATGCCTCTGTAGTATCTCCCCTAATATGTGATGGTGTAAAAGTTACTTATGATGGAGTTTACCCACTCGCGATTGTTTGTGACATTGATATTATGAAACAGGCCCCTATGCTTATGCTTCAGGCTGGTCTTGGAGATATCCTAGGTAAATATACAGCCCTTGCAGATTGGCATGTTGCAAAGATCATAAACAAAGAATACTTTTGCCCTGAAGTTGAAAAATTAGTACTTAGTACTTTAAAGAAGTGTGAAGAAGCTGCAGCGGGCGTAACCAGTAGAAATGCAAGTACTGTACAAAACATAACTGAGGCACTAATTTTATCTGGAATTGCTATTGGAATGGTAGGTGCATCAAGACCTGCATCTGGTGGAGAACATTATTTATCACATTGTTATGAAATGATGTTTATGAATGGTGGCGATAATACAAAATGGCTCCATGGTAATACCGTAGGTGTAGGTGTGGGAGTTGTAGCTTATGCATTTAAATTTGCAAAAGATTTAAATATTGATGAAATACTTAAAAAAGGTGACTACATGCATCTTGATAAAAACACCTGGGAACAAAATATAAAGGATGTATTTACTATAAGTGCACCAAATATTATAGAATTTAAGCAAGGTAGTATTAATTTTAATGAAGAAGATAGAAAAGCTAGTATGCAGAAAATAGGATCCAATTGGGACGATATAAAGAAAATATGTGATTCTTTCGTACCAGAACCTATAGAAATAATTAAGACTCTAAAAAAAGCAGGCGCAGTTTGGGATCCTAAAGAATTAGGACTTAGTAAAGAACTTTTCAGAAAAAGTTTTATTGCTGCAAAAGATATGCGTAATAGATATGGTATTATGCAACTTCTTGAAGATGCAGGAAAACTTGAGGAAGCTGCAGATTATATAACAAATATTTATTATAAATAAGTTACAGACTACTTTTACATTATATTAGAAAGGAGCTGCTATAGGGATGGTAGGCAGAACACTTGATTCAAAAGAAGTTTTAAAAGGAGTAAAATGCTTTATTCTAGATCTTGATGGGACAGTTTATTTAGGGGATAAAATACTAGAGGGTTCTATCAAATTTTTAGAAGAACTGGAAAAAAACAATATCAAATTTAAATTTTTCACAAATAACTCCTCTAAAAATGCAGAAATTTATATAAATAGAATTAAAAAGATGGGCTATAATTTGAGTGATGATAAAATGCTCATTTCAAATTATGTAATTATTAATTATTTAAAAGAAAATATGCCAAGTAAAAAAGTATTTGTTTTGGGGACTGATTATTTAAAAGAAGATTTTAGGGCCGCAAACATTAATGTAGTTACCGAGGACGCAGATGTTGTTGTCGTAGGGTTTGATACATCACTTGTTTATGAAAATGTTTCTAAGGCTTGTGAATTCATAAGAAATGGAGCTACCTTTTTAGGCGTCAATCCTGACTTTAATTGTCCAACTGAAGATGGATTTATACCGGATTGTGGATCTATATGTTCTATGATTACAGCATCTACTGGCGTGGTTCCAGAATACTTTGGTAAACCCTCCCATCATACACTAAAATATGTTCTTAAAAACACTGGATTTCGCGAAGAAGAAATTGCATTTGTAGGAGATAGACTTTATACAGATATAGCTATTGGTAAAGATAATGCTTCTGTAACTATCCTTGTTTTATCAGGTGAAGCAAAGCTTTCAGATTTACTTGAATCTGAAATACAGCCTTCACTTATTTTTGATTCATTAGGCGGCGTGCAAAACGTATTAGAAGAAATTTATAGTTAAAAATCATTATAAAATTTTTCAATTTGATAACAATAAAAAGGATATATCCCATGAGATATATCCTTTTTATCTAGTATATTAAAAATAAATGTAACACCTTTCTACAAACAAGTGTTACTATTATTATAAAAATAAAATTTAAATCAGGTTGGTGAACAAATTGATAAAAAGAAAACCGCGAAAAAAAAGGATTTTTGGTGTATGTATAGTATTTGCTTTAGTATTTAGCATTTTACTGGGCAGGTTATTTTATGTAATGGCTATTAATGGATCTAATTACAAAACGCTGGCAGTGCAACAGCAAACTAAAAGTATAACACTAGCTCCTTCTAGGGGGGCAATTGTAGACAGAAATGGTTTTGACTTAGTATTAAACATAAATGTTTACAGGGTAGATGTAGATTTAGTCGTATTAAATAAATATTTAGTTGATAATAAGATACCTCAAAAGCAAGCCTCGGAAAAATTGGCAAAGATTCTTAATATTAATATCAGTTCTGTTGAAAAAACATTGAATACAGAAAACAGTAAAGGTAAACTACTTCAATTTGTATCGCTTAAAAGAAAGGTTAAGCAGGAAGTGGTAACCTCTATTAATAATTTGAAATATAGTGGAATAATAATTTCAAATGATATTGATAGGATATATCCAAATGACAATTTCCTATCTCAGGTCATAGGACATACCAATTTAAATGGTTCCGGAGTTAACGGAGTAGAGATGAGCTATAACAATGAACTCGCAGGTACTCCTGGTATGAAAGTGGTTCAGATGGATAGATCCGGTAATGAATTACCTTATAATGAAGCTTTAACTGTAAAACCTGTAAATGGAAATAATTTGACCTTAACTGTAGATGAACGAATTCAAGAATTAGCTGAAAGAGTGGCTAAAGAAACTTTAACAGCAAATGGTGCGAAATCTGTAAGTATAACAATTATGAATCCAAATAATGGTGAGGTTTTAGGAATGGCAAATTTACCTAATTATAATTTAAATGAGCCATATGCTCAAGGTAAAACAAATAGTCAATCAGAGCAGACGTGGAAGAATAAAGCTGTAAGCGATGTGTTTGAGCCAGGATCTATTTTTAAGGTTATTATGGCTGCAGCAGCTCTTCAAAATAATTCTGTAACTGATGATGATCGTTTTATAAATAATGGTAGTATAAAAATTGGCAATACAACATTGTATACTGATAATAGAGAAAAATATGGTGTTGAAAATTTTTCAGACATATTGAAAAATTCTGACAATGTAGCATTTATAAAGCTAGGACAGATGGTTGGAAAAGATAATCTTTATAAATTTACAAAGAATGCTGGTTTTGGTGCAAAAACTAATATAGACTTACCTGGAGAAGGTACAGGATTAATAAAAGATATAAAAACTATTACCCCACTTGATCTTGCTACGATGACATATGGACAAGGTGTTGCTGTTACCCAGATACAATATATGGCTGCGTTTAATGCTGTTGCTAATGGTGGCACATGGATAACGCCACATGTTATGAAAGATATATCTCATAATGAAAACGGTAAAAAAGTTGTGGACAGTCAATATGATAATTTTAACAAAAGAACTATAATGAGCAGTGATAAAGCAGCAAAATTAAGAACATACTTAGAAACGGTCGTAAAAAAAGGAACTGCTAAAGGAACATATATGGCAGGTTATAATATAGGTGGTAAGACAGGAACTGCTAATGAAGTTAATAGCGTCAGCGGTGGTTATATACAGGGTAAATACGTATCATCCTTTGCAGGCATGGCCCCTGCAAATAATCCAAAAGTAAGCCTAATAGTTACTGTAGAAGAACCAAATTCAAATAGCTATTATGCGGCTCTTACCGCGGTACCCGCAGCAAAGAAAATATTTTCAGAGTTATTTACAATAATGGGTATAAACCCAGATAAAGTAAACACAGCAGTTGATAAGACTTCTGCTAAGACTAACTAAAATTTAAGATATATAAATGGGAACTAAAATCTTTTATAATGAAGATTTTAGTTCCTATAAATTTAAAAACATTTAATTGTAGTTACTTCAAATGTTTAACCCTATTTCATTTGCAGTCCAAATAGCATTCATTATATTAGCAGCATTGTTTGCATCTCCCACAATATATAAATCTGCAATTTTACCATTCATTTTATAAAACAATTCTCTTTCAGATTTAAATCCAACTGCTAAAACTACAGTATCTGCTTTAACCTCACTCTTACCAAATTTATTGTTAATTAATAAAGCACCCTCATCAGTTACTTCAAGCAAAGCGGTACTCGTAATTTTTTCTACCTTATTAATCTTTAATAGATCAATTAACATTATTTTATTCATATGGGGAATAGGTTTTCCTGAGCTTAAAATATCACTAAAAGCTTCTACTATGGTTACTGTTTTACCTTGCTGAGCAAGCCATAAAGCAGTCTCACAACCAACAAGTCCTCCACCTACCATAATTACATTTTGGCCGGCAACTTTAATCCCATCGAGCACTTCACTAGCGGTCGCAACCTTTTCTTTCTTAATCCCAGGAATTTCATTTAACATTACTTCACTCGACCCAGTTGCTATAACAACCGCGTCAGGCATTAATGTATCAATAATCTCTTCTGTAACTTTAGTATTCATCATTAAATTAACATCTAAAACTTTCATTTCGTTTTTGTACCAATTAAGCAATCTTTTATCATCAAGCTTGAAATCAGGTTTTGATCCAGCAATAACATGTCCTCCCAGATCATTAGTTTTTTCATATATTGTAACATTATGCCCTCTCATTTTAGCAATTCTTGATACTTCCATACCAGCAAGGCCACCACCAACAACCATTATGTTTTTAGGACTATTGGTAGTCTTTATTTCATAATATCGTTCTCGGCCTGTAGATGGGTTTACAGCACAAGATAGTGGTTTATTTTCAAACGCTCTCCCTAAACATCCATCATGGCAACCAATGCAAGGACGAATTCTATCTTCTTGTCCAAGTAAAACTTTTCTAGGCCAATATGCATCTGCTAAAAGCCCCCTACCAAGAGATATCATATCAGCTTGATTGTTTTCTAATGCTTTTTCTCCTATTCCAGGTGTATCCAATTTACCTGCAACAATAACAGGAATTTTTACTACTTTCTTTAATTTCTCAGTAAACGGTAAATACAATCCATGTTTTTGATAAATTGGAGGGTGAGACCAATACCAAGCATCATATGTACCAACATCAGTATTTAATTCATCATATCCAGCTTCCTCGAGTATTTGAGCTGCCTCGAGTCCCTCTTCTAAATCTCTACCTTTTTCTTCATAATCCTCACCTGGTAGTCCACCTTGCCTCCAATCTTTTATACAGCTCTTTATGCTATATCTTAATCCTACTGGAAAATCTTGTCCTGCATTTTTCTTAATTTCATGAAGTATTTCAATAGGAAGCGTTAATCTGCCTCTTAAATCGCCACCATATTTATCTGTCCTTTTATTAAATATTGCAAGCGTAAACTGATCTAGTAAATAACCTTCATGTACAGCATGTACCTCAATTCCATCATAACCTGACGCTTTAGCAATTTTAGCAGCTTCACCAAACTTTTTAACTATCTTTTCTACTTCCTCAGTTGATAATTCTCTACATGTCACAGATGGATCCCAATAATTTGGAATTGCTGAAGCTGAAACTGGTTGTTTTGCCATTAATATAGGAGCTCCACTTCTTCCAAATCCCATAGTCAATTGAAGAAATATTTTTGTTCCATAAGCATGTACCCTTTCAGTAAGTTCTGATGATGTTTGAATAAATTTAGCTGGATTTCCTGTTGCACACGGGAAAGCTGGCATTATTGTTTTATCTATTTCATTTTCAACTTTAACTATACTTGTTATTATAAGTCCTGTTCCACCTTTTGCTCTTTCCACATAATAATCAATTGCTCTTTGATTAAATGAGCCATCGTCTGAGATTAATCCGTACGCTCCCATTGGTGCCATTACAATTTTGTTTTTAATTTCAACCTTACCAATTTTAATTGTTTCAAACAGTTTGTTTTTTCCCATTTTCAATCCTCCCTATTTATAATATAGTTTTAAAAATGTGACTTAAACCATTGAAAATTATTAATTTTGAGCATTTGAATATAATTAATCTATCTTAAAAGTATGTTATGTAAACATTTACTCACATATACAATATACCACAAAATAGTCTATAATTGTTTAATTATAAATGTATTGTTGTAAATCATTCTTCAATATAAAATATCCTTTAACATTAGGCTGAATACCATCCACTGTTTCAGTAGTCGGATTAAATGTACTGTGATTTATATAAGTTACATTATTCTCTAATGCTATTATTTTTAAATTAGTATTAAATACTTTAATATAATCATTGCTAATATAAAAGTTGTATAGCTTGTCCGACTTATATTTCTGCGCAATGATATTATTATCTACTGGTAGAATACTTTCAATATATATCTTAGTATTAGGTAATTTTGTTTTTATAATTTTGATTATGTCACTATAATTCTGCATAGATTTATCAATATTAATTTTACTGATTTGTCCTTTTGTTTGTTTTAAATCATTTATACCAATATGTAAAAACAAAGTCTTTGGTTTAATCTTTATAACATCATCTAATCTATTCAAAATATCAATAGTGGTATCCCAAGCTTTACCTTCATTGACTATATTAGCATCATTAAATAATGCATTTAAATTACACTTATCAACTATATTATCACCCAAAAATGTTACCTGATTGTTTTTAAACTCTCTTTTATTATATATAGTCTTAGCGTAAACTTCATATTTTGTATAACCTACTCCCCCTTCTCTATAAATAGTGCCAATTATTAAAATTCCTAGAACTAATATAACAGTGCCAACTTTAAGATATCCGTTTTTGACTTTCATATTTTACCTCCAATACATAATATTTACATTAACTATACTACAACTTGAAATTAATGTAAAATATATATTATAGTTTCAATTTATCTAATAATTAAAGGCCCCAATGTGGGTGTGTTTAAATTTGGTCCATATAAAGTAGATAGTTAAAAAAGACTCTAGCAAAATTTGCTAGAGTCTTTTTTTCTATAATTCCTAGTTATATATATATTTAATTAAAGGGGGACTCTAATTAAAAAATCAATTACTAGTTTCTTTCTATGTGTTAATAATAACAATTCTATGTGTCATTTGAATGTCGATAATAACAATAAATCGTAAACTATTTGCTTGCCTATTTTTTAATATTACCTGAATTTACTTGCCCCGGTAAGATAGTGAATACTATTCCATAATATACTCCAGCTAAAATTCCAAACTCAAAATCATTAAGCTTAATATAGTTACTAATAAGTAAGAATAAAGCAATTGATACAATAAAAACAACTTTATTTATCAATTTTTCTTTTCCACTTTCTTTAATAGATTTCTGAAGTGTTGTAAATATATTAAATTTATCATTAACACTATTTAGAATAATCCTAACAGGGAAAAAAGTTACTAAAAGTGGTACTAAAAATTTAAGAATTGAGCTAATAAGTTCCATCTTTTCTCCTCCTTTGTTTACACCTTACACCTTACCCCATAAAAAGACATATTACAATATATTTTTGACTCTGTAACCTTTTATGTTAATTATATAAAACCAACAGAATAAGTCTCTAATTAAAATAATTTTTTAATTAGAGACTTATTTCCCTTTACATTTAATTTGTTAATAAAACTTATCGTTTTTTAAGTATAAACACTTTCTACTAAATGAAGAAGATATAACATCGTTACTTGATTATCTGAATGGACTTTCTATCGCTGAAGAGTGCCACAACAATTAGGAAGACAATACCTTCAATCAGCTGTTGCATCGAAGTTGTAAGCCCAATCATGACTAGACCGACAGATAGAATCTTATAGGTCAAAACACCCACAATAAGGTTAATGAAACGTACCTTTGCCCCTCCTGAGATAGGCAAACCACCTAAAACAAGTGCAATCAAGATTTGAGTTTCCATCATATTACCACTGGTGGAAGTTACCGAACCAACATTTATTACGTTGATGAACGCAGCAAATCCAGTAATTGCTCCAGAAGCAATATAAATCAACCATTTGGTCTTACCAACTTTGATTCCAGCAAATCTAGATCCCGTTTCGCCTGCGCCGATTGCCTTAAGGTTACTACCTAGCTTCGTGAAATGGAAGAGTAGGAACACAAGTAGCAAAATAGAGACTGTAAGTGTCATTTCTATAGGCATCGTGTGGTATGTAGAAATGTTGCTAACGGCATAAACAGGTGAATTCGTCGTCAGATAGGCACAAAAACCACGGAACAGGAACATTGTGCAGATGGTGACGATGAAGGACATTATTTTTCGTTTCACGAGGAAGAAACCGTTGATCGCACCGATTGCTGCACCTGTAACGATACCGCCTATGATTGCCAAAACAAGGTTATAGGTGGACAAATAGCAAACCACAATGGATGCGATGGCAAGCATTGATCCCTGAGAAAAGTCTAGACAACCCATGGTCATAATTAGAAATACACCAGTTGAAGCAATCATAAGCATATATGTCTGGCTAAGCAACAGTTCAATGTTAAAAGGAAGAATGAGCCTCCCATCTGTCAAAATTGTAAACAGGACAATTAAGACTACAAGTCCAACAACTGGTAGCACTGTACGAGTTAAGGGCTTATTCATAAATTCATTAAATATAAAATGAAAACTCTTTTTCTCTTTACTCTTTAATTCTGAATCTTTTAATTCTATCACATTTTTCACCTCCTAAATCATCTTCGTTATTAAGTGTTCTTCAGTAAGTGCCGTATCCCTCATGAATTCACCACTGATGGCACCATTTCTCATGATGAGGACTCGGTCGCTCATCCCAAGCAGTTCTAGAATTTCTTCAGATATCAATATGATAGATTTACCCTGTTTTTTCATTTCACTCATAAGTGTGTAGATATCTGATTTAACCTTGACATCAATGCCACGTGTTGGGCTATCAAGCACGATGATATCAGAATTTTTTCCAATCCACCTTGCTAAAACCACCTTCTGTTTGTTGCCACCTGACAGATCTGCTACAAACTGGTTGACGTCTACCATTTTTACGCTGATAATTTTTGCATATTTATTTGCAAATTGACTAAGCTTTTTATTTAATAGAATATGGTTTACTTTAAGGTCATCCATAGATGGCAAGCAAATGTTATCACAAATAGAATCGTTAACAACGAGAGATTCGTTGTCTCTATCCTTAGAGGCAAATGCAATGCTATGCCTGATTGCATCGGGGATGGAATTGATATGAGTTCCGTCCGCAAGAGCAACCTCACCTGTTCGATCGTATGAAGCACCGAAAACAGCCTTACCTACTTCGTGCATACCGCATTCGCTGAGTCCACCTATTCCAAGTATCTCTCCCTTATGGAGATTGAAACTGATATTTTTAAGCTGTTTGGGTACACTCACTTTGTTAACGGATAAAACGACTTCATCAGAAACAGCTTCACCATAATCTGTACGGTAATATTTGCCGTTTAGTATTCTACCGACCATTAATCGTTTAAGGTCATCCTCATTCACATCAACACTATTTACAGTATCAATTAGTTGGCCGTCACGTAAAACGGAAATAACATCTGTATGCTCAATTACCTCCGCAAGGTCGTGGGAAATAAAGATGACAGTGTTGCCTTCATCCTTGATGCGATTCATCTGTTTGTAAAGATCAGTACGTCCTTCATGACCAAGGGAAGTCGTAGTTTCGTCGAAAACAACTACTTTAGGATCAAAATAAGTTGCTTTGACGATTTCAACAAGCTTGCGGGTCTCAAAGTTATAGTTATCAATCATCATAGTAGCTTTGATGCGGTTAAAACCATATTTATTAAGTAATGCTTGAGCTTCACGATCCATGGCAGTTGTGTTCTTAATGCCAAATTTTATAAATCTATCCTCATTACCAAGAAAAATATTTTCAGTTACAGTTAGCCCTGGGAGGGTACCCGTCTCCTGAACAATGATTGAAACACCATTATTGTTAGCTTCAACCTGATTTTTCACCTTAAGTTCCTTTCCTTCAAGAATAAATTTACCACTGTCAATTGAACAGATACCTGTAAGCATCGACGTAAAAGTCGATTTGCCTGAACCATTCTCACCTATAAGTCCGTGAATTTCACCCTTTGCGAAAGATAATGTAATATTATTCACCGCATGAGTAACTCCGAACGATTTATCAATGTTTTCTGCTTTTAAAATTTCTTCTTTCATTTTCGTTTTCATTTTCATTCACCTCACTTTACAACAATGTCTTTAGCATGATTTGTCGTTAACATTACAATAATAAGAAGTGCAGCACCAGTTACCACATTTTGAATGGTACTTGGGGCACCTATTGCAACAAATCCGTTAAAGATTAAAGAAATAATAAATTCACCAATTACAATAGCAGTAATTGGTCTACCATATTTTTTAAACGCTAGGGCGAAAAATGTTCCCATAAGAGGTGTAAAGTTTCTACCCATAGAAGACATATTCGTTGCAGCAGTCATGGATGAACCATAGCTGATTGTTAGAATACTCATGATGCCGACAAAGAAACCACAAAGCAAAAATGCAATAACCTTATATTTGTTTACATTTACACCCATGTTCTTGGCCACATATTCATTGCCTCCAATTGCGTTTGTGTATGTACCAATCTTCGTGTATTTGATAATCAGTGCAGCAATAAAAAACGCGCACAAAGCCAGGATAATGTTGTTAGGATACGAACCAAAAGCAGTATTTGAAGATTTCAATATTTGTTCTTGACCTTGAGTTGCAAAAACACTCAGACTTTCGTAAATCAATGCAAGACCAACTGTTACTATTATAGAAGGTATATGGAGTTTGATATAGACGATGCCGTTAAGCAAGCCAATCAGCGTTCCACAGATAATAGGTGCAATAATAAGCCCAGCATAACCAAATTTCTGAGCGAATAAGCAACCCAAGACGGCTGAAAAAACAATGTTTGCGCCAATGCTAAAGTCAAACAGACCCATGACAACAATGAAATACAAACCGCATCCTCCAACAGCGTAGATAATGCTAGACTGAAGATATGATAACATTTTCGCTGGTGAGCCGAAATTGTTAGGTGCTAAGATTTTAAAAATAGACCAGAAAAGCAAAACAAGTAACAGCAACAAAATAGTGCCAAAATAATTACTGATAAACTTATTTGATTTTAACTTTTGTGTTATTTCTCTTGAACTCATTTGATCACCTTCTTTTTAACAGGACCAGTGACATATCGCTGGCCCTGAAATATTATTTTGTATATACTCAATACGTGTAGTTCAAATATTGCAAAATGATGTTGTATTATTTGACGCTGTGACGTGATTCAACATCTTTTACTGATATAGCAGCTGCCTGTTTTTTAAGCTCAGGTAAGGTGTCGTTTGCCATAGCCTTTAGCTCTTTATCATTGTATGGAAACTCGGATACGAAGTATTTAGCATATTTATCATAATCTTTAGTGGAAGAAACATAAATATATGGATTCACAATCTCATCATAGCCGTTAGCGGGTTTCTTATAGTTACCCTTAGCTGCGTTATAGACCATCATAAAAGCATATAAAGGATCAGCATAGTGACCCCCAGACTCACCAGTCATGCCGCCTGTAGTAAGTTGTTTACCAAGATCAGGTAAGAAATCAGTAGAGACAACGTGGATTTTACCTGTCTTACCAGCACTCTTGATAGCACCTACGGATCCAACCAAAGGATCACCGCCACCGCCGGCAACTATTAAAGCATCCATCTTAGAATCGGAGTTCATAAATGAATTGGCAACTGCAGCTCCTTGCTCAGCTGTAGTACCAGCATACTGTGGAGCAGACATAATTACTTTATCGCTAGCGTGAGCTGCGTTCCACTCGGAAACAGCCTTCTTATATCCCTGCCATCTGCTAATAAAAGTTGCATCGCCTGCAACCCAACCCTCTAAATCAATATGTCGGTCGCCCTTTTTGATCAACATGTTGGCAAGAGTATAGCCATTAGTGACTTCATCCTCATGTACTGCTCCGATATAATATGGAGCAGTCTTAGCCAAAGAATATACTTGAGGACTAGCAACTTTATTTATGGTGCGGTAGAACTGAGCTAGATAAATATGAGCTGAATTACAAGTGTTGATGGCTGAGGTCATCTCAGAATCAGCAGAGTTGCAAATTATGATGCCATCGCAACCGGCAGCTGCTAATGTACTAATACTGTCGGTAACAGCTGCAGACTCATGACCCTGATCAACATACACCAGTTTAACATTAAGTGCTTTACCAGCTGCGTCAAGCATCTTTTTGCTTTGGCTGCCTAGTACATCTGTAGAACTCCAAATAGATACACCAATTTTGATTTGTTTAGCACTCGTTGATGTTTTTGAACTTGTGCTACCACAGGCTGTAAATGCCATAGTCGTTGCAAGAGCAAGAAATATAAGTAAAAACCTATTCTTTTTCATATACGTTTTCTCCTTTTAAAAATATTTTAAATAGAGGAATAATTCATTTTTTAATAAACTTGTCCAAATTATTTTCTAATACAATCGATTACAACTTGGTCGCCCCCTCTTTATGTAATTCCTCTTAATAAGTGTAATAATAGTATTTATTCTAATAAATGTCAACCTAAACATTATATATATACGTACTAATTTATAGAAATCATTGTTATAACTCTATTATTCCCTTCATTATTGACTGAAATATACCACTATATTATGTTATTTATTCCTTTGTGATTTTGAATTGGCTTGTAGAACACCGAACAATAAGCTTAGGTTCATACAATATAGAATCATTTTCTTCGAACTGATTACCATTATTAATTAGTTTAATAATTAGTTTAGCAGCGTCTATACCCATCTTTTCTTTTGGATGTGTTATAGAAGTCAATTTTGGTTCCATGATTGTTGAAAGCGATGAGTCGTCAAATCCAATAATAGAAAGATCCTCAGGGATTCTAAGCTTTAACCTATGTGCAATGTTTAACACCATATAGGCAATTTCATCATTGTAACAAAAAATTCCCGTAGGGCGTTTCTCTGATTTCAGCACACCCTCTATTCTTTGTGGAAGTATTGTTTCCACTTCATCTGAAAGGTAAGTTAAAACTTCATTTTTAGAATGTGAATTTTCATTCTTTTGACATTCTGTAATAAATCCATTCATTCTATGGATACCTTGAGAATCATCAACTTTAAAAATACCCATTATATTTTTATGGCCTAAAGATATCAAGTATTCTGTAGCTATTTTACCACCAGTAAAATCGTCAACACATAAGCTTGGAGTCCTAATCGCAGTATAAGTAGCATTAATCATAATAATAGGAATGTTTTTAGATAATATATTATTCAAATATTCTAAATTATGAATTTGATACGCACTTTTGGTTGGTTCTAGAATAAGACCATCTATTTTATGCGCAATCAAATTTCTTAAATTGCTATTTTCAAGCATTAAGTTATTACTAGTAGACGACATTAAAAGAGAATAGGATTGTTCATATAGAGTACTTTCAATCCCTTTGATTATATCCGGAAAAATGTAATTAGATATATGAGTTGTAAGTACACCAACGTTTTTGTTCTTTTTTAAATACAAATCACTTTGCTTCCAATCAGATAGATACGTACCACTTCCTTGTATCCTATATACATATTGCTGAATTTCTAAATCACTTATTGCTTTTCTTACTGTATGTCTACTGACATTAAATATAGACATTAATTCAGATTCAGTTGGTAGTTTCTCATAAGGTTTATACTTTTCACTAATTGCCCAATTAATAATTTTTTCTATTACTTCTTCATATTTATATTTCATATCTCTCTCCTAAAATATAACATACTTGTATTATAAAATATTATATCAGTTGTTAAACCTTTTCACAAGAATATTTGGAATTGTTACGTATAAATATTAAATTTGCATAAAATTATATTGACACTCATGCGTATAAATACTATAGTTTGTATTGTAAGCGATTACTAAGAGGGAGGTCAATAAAATGGCAACAAAATATACAGTTGGAGTTGACTACGGAACTTTGTATTCAAGGGCAGTGGTTGTAAACTTAGATAATGGAAAAGTTAAAGGCTTATGAAGCAATTTATAAAGAATATGTAAAATTACATGATTACTTTGGTCGTGGTGCAAATGATGTAATGAAACACT
>ERZ1463035.92-NODE-92-length-17166-cov-13.457425_pt1 | contig 17166 bp, 12 predicted proteins | sample MGYA00564486_ERZ1463035 | MGnify/ENA primary metagenome ERZ1463035 (study PRJEB39244, sample SAMEA3635149) | Helicobacter pylori | study: EMG produced TPA metagenomics assembly of PRJEB11511 data set (Assembly of a 5300-year-old Helicobacter pylori... | reverse complement strand
TTAGAAAATGTTATATTAAGCTCATTATATGATTTAGAAATAAAAAATTTAAAGGACGGATTAAAAAAAATAGGTGAAAATTTAAAATAACACATTTCTTAGTTTAAAAACTTATATTCTTGAAAGTAGATATCAGTATTAAGTAACATTTGATTTATGCTTTTCATATAAAACATTCAAAATCGTTGCTAAATAATGACTGTAACTCAATTGGTATTGTATTACATTCAAAATATCGTCACTTTTAAAAATGCAACATGATGTAATCCCACATTCTAATCATTTATTTTTCTATCCTTCTGCTAGGATCATGCAGCAATGCATCTATTTGATTCACCAACTGCTTCAATTCACAGAGTGTACTCTCCTCAGGGGAAAGGTAGTAAAAGTTTTTTGTACCTTTTTCTCTCATACTGATTATCTTTTCCTCTTTAAGTATGCGGAGATGATGAGATACTGCCGGTCTTGATAAATGGATCTTTTCTGTTATTTCTCCAACGCGCATACCAGGATCACAGTTCTCACTGAGAAGAGCCAGAATAACCATTTGCCTCGTTTCATCTCCAATCACCGCCAAGCCATGGCCCACTTTATCGAAGCGTTCTCGTAATTGTTTGATTGCGTATTCACGATTCATATCATTAACTCCTTCTTTGTGCTCTCTTTACCTATAACCTAATAGGTTTATCTGTTGATGTACTTGCTTAATTTAACCATTAGCTTATGTTTAGGTGTTTGTAAGGATCCAAACATTGGATCCCATTCGTTTATAGTATGTTCAGCTACCAATCCTTCGTACCAATATGGATCCTGTTCAATTAATTGTTGTAGTTCGTTACGATCCTTAACTTTGAATATAAGCAATGCATCTTTTTCTCCATCTTTAGAATCTTTAATAGGGCCGGACACAATTAGTTTTTCCTGTTTAATGAGTTGTTCTAAATAGTCTATATGGGCATTCACATGTTTTTTCCATCCAATCATATCTTTGTGTAAATATCTAACCACATAATATTTCATAACATTTCTACTCCTATCTTTCGTTTATTAGTTTAATCTATTCGACTATTTAAGTATAAATCAAATTAATGTATTTATCACCATTGGGAAAGAAAATCGAGACAAATGGACGCTATAGTTAATTTGAGGGATACCTCTATCGGGGTATGGAAACGATTCGTGTAAAAAAACCATGGTAGGCGTATAAAAATGTAAAATATATAATTTAGCTACTAAACATTAAGGTTATCCAAAGCATCACTTACAACAATGACAATGCCTGCAGTATTTATAGTGACGACATAAAAGAAGATTCCGACTTAACTTTGCCTTAGATTGAACACATACAACCATTTTTATTAGATATGTTATTATATTTCTTGAGTATCTAAGGTTAATATAGTCTCATTTTTAGTAAGCCCAGATAATTTCACGCTAGTTCGCCATAAATCTTTTCTATTTTCTTTGCTATAGGAAAGTGTTGAAGACTTAATTTCCTTTATACCTTCAAAATATTTTCCAGTAGTTTTAGCCAAATCAGGATTATTAACTAGAGATGCTAATGCTTTACCTGATTTGGTAACAGTATTAACATTTGGATGAACTAGGATTAATAATGATAAAACATATCTCGATACAAATCTCAGAAATGGGGTGTAACTTCGAGCAAGTCCAGTTCCAGGCATCAACCCTGGATCAAAGGCGTTTACTGTAATGCTTTTATTAGTTTGCTTTTTTATTCTTTCTGTTAACTCGTAAACACAATAAAGATTACATAATTTTGAAGTAGTATATTTACGCCTACCTATTAAAGATATATTTTCTTTTGGACCAATTCCCTTAGGATATGCAAGTAATCTTGCACTTTCATACTTGGGTTCAGGCATTCCAGTTTTTTGTAATGGATCATGTGTTCCACTACTAACAAAAACTATTCTTCCTGTTTCAGATATACTTTCAAGTAGCATATTTACTAGTAGAAAATGTCCAAGATGGTTAACCCCAAAAGTAAGTTCAAATCCATCTTTTGTATATTGTTCTCTGTCAACAAGCTGTATCCCTGCATTGCATACAATCGCATATAATAGTGGTAACTGTGAATTCAAAAATTGGGTTACAAAATTTCTTACAGATTGTAAAGAGGAAAGATCAAGTTCTAAAGATATTATGTTGTCATTACCAGTTTCTCTAATCAGCGAATTCACTGCTTCTTTTGCCCTCGTAGCATTACGGCAAGCTATTACAATTTGATTGTTTTTATCATACTTTGTAATGTTTTTAGCACATTCATAACCTAATCCAGTATTACCGCCTGTTATTATAAAAGTTTTTTTGCTTAAAGATCTTTCTTTTACCATTTTGCCACCCCTTATTTATGATAATCACATCACTATATTTTGATCATAGTTTTTTATAGATCTTATAGTTAAACTAAACATTGTCTCAATAATTTCATCTATTTCTACTCCCCAATCAGTTATTACTGCATTGTCTTTGTCTAATATCAGTTTTATCAAACTCATAATATTTAAGTACAATATATATGAAGTATTTATTACATTTAAATCATTTCTTATGCTTTTATCTTCTATGCCTTCTTTTACTATATCTGTGAGTATGGAGAACAATTTAGATTGCTTTTCATAACAAGCCATGATAACTTCATCGCGTGGTAAGTTTTTAACACTCATATTATTAAAATTCAAAATAAATTTGAAATAACCTGGATATTTATTTAAAAAATCTATCTTTGCTTTACCTATAACTAAAATCTTATCCAATCCATTTTTTAATGAATTAAGTTCTAATGCTGCTTGTTCCATTTTCTCTGACATATCAAAAGCTCTGCAAGTAATTTCATAACATAATTGTTCCTTGCTTCCAAAGTAAGAGTAAACTGTTCTTTTACTATATTTTACCTTCATTGCTACATCATCCATAGTAGCTCCATCTATTCCTTTTAAAAAAAATACGTTCTCTGCAGCATTAACAATATTCTCTCTTCTTATTTTCTTTTTTGCTTCTTTTCCTATTCCATTTTCCATCTATAACCTCTAAAAATTTATTTTAATTTGAAAAAGTAAACTACAAGTGTACTTTTATATTACATTACTAAATTTCTTTTGTAAAGTACCTTTTTAAAATATAATAAAATACTAATAAGTTTATTAACTTATATATTTAATTATACTATATATCACATATATAACATATATTTCATATATTCTATATGAGAGGTTTACAGTTATAGGCGGCAAAAAAAACTACAACATAACGAAATTATATTGTAGGTTTTTTTGTTTTAGAAAGTAATAACTTCAAAATTCAAGAGATAAATTTTGAAAATAGAGTATATTTACAATAAGTAAAGAATGTTTATGGCCTCACAGTGAAAGCAACTTAATTGGTATGTGTTACATTCAAAATATCAATACACGCTTAATAAAGTAAACCCATATCTAATTATAGGAGTAGCAATCACATTGTATGACGGCTACTATTTTTTCTGCTTATTTTTAATCATTTTGTGAAATTAGTTTTATATATAATATCGTAATTGTAAATTTTATCATTCTATACTAATTTTAAAATATCTTCAGCTGTAAAATCACCTATACGTGTGCTTCTTAAATTAGCTACACTGCTATTACAAGCACTACCAACAGCAATAGCTTTCATATTTGCTGATATCGCAGCTTCTATTCCAGCCTCCGCATCTTCAACTACAGCGCAATACTCAGGTGCTACCCCAAATAGCTTTGATGCTAAAAGAAATACCTCTGGATTAGGCTTACTATAAACTATTTGATTTCCATCTGCAACCGCATCAAAATAATTATTAAGACCAATTTTGTCAAGAATCTTAACAGCATTTTTACTAGAGGAACCAATAGCCAATTTTATGCCTAGTTTCTTTAGACTATCTATAAGTTGCCTTACTCCTGGAAATATATCTTTAGGTCCGATTCGGCCTAAAAGTTCTACATATATATCATTTTTTTTATTAGCAAGACCTATTTTTTCTTCAGCTGTATATGTCTTTTTAGCTTTTTCAAGGATTATCTCAAGGCTCTCCATTCTACTTACACCACGAAGTCTATGATTTATTTCATAATCAAAACATATATCTTCTTCAACAGCCATAGCCTTCCAAGCCTTATAATGATATTCATCTGTAGATACAATAACTCCATCCAAATCAAATATTACACCTTTAATACTCATAATCTCTCCTCCTGTTATTTATATTTTAAATACTTCAATTTTTTTATTAAGCTCAACAACTAATTCTGTAGTGTTATTAATATTTTCTACAAATTGAGTTACATATGCTACTTGTTCTTCACCAGAAGCCACTACTTCTTCTGTAGCTGCTACAGAATTTTGAGCTACTCTTTTAATTTCATCAAGTGATACTGAAACTTCATGCCTATAATTAATAATTTCTTTGGTAGCTTGTTTTACTCCCTCAAACTTATCAATCAACAAGTTCATAGAATTTTTTATTGATTTAAAGGCTACTTCTGTATTAGCTACTACTACTTTCTGTTCTTTAAATATAGTATTAGCAATTAGCATAGTTCCTTCGGTCTTTTTAACATCATTTTGTATAGAATCTATTATACCTATTATATTATTTGTAGCTAAATTTGAGGTTTCAGCTAAATTTTTAACCTCACTTGCTACAACAGCGAATCCTCGGCCAGCATCTCCTGCCCTTGCGGCTTCAATGGAAGCATTTAGAGCTAATAGGTTAGTTTGCTTTGAAATGTTTTGTATAGTTTTTACAATTCCTACAATGCCATAAATCTTATCCCCTAAATTATTTATTTCAGCCTCAAATTGATTGAAAGTTTTCATAGATTTTTGGGTATTTAAAGTTAACTCATCAATTGTAATTGATGAGTTATCACTTACATCAATAGTTTGGATCGCAACTGAAGTAACATCCCCAATATTAGAATTTACAATATTTATTTTATCTGATAAATTATTCATAATATTATCTGCATCTTCTATACTTTCTGCTTGTTTTACTATTCCACATGAAATATCTCCCATCGATATTGAAACATTTTCTGTGATTAACTTTGACTGCTGGGCCATAACGCTCATTTGCGCCATATCTTTCACTATATTATTGCTCATTCTTTTGTTTTCTACGATTAAATCTCTAATATTTGCAATCATTTTATTGAAGCTTTTAGACAACATAGCAATTTCATTATTCCCTTTGATACCACTTTTAACTACTAAATCGCCGTTTTTAGCTTTCTCCATAAGTGTCATTATTTGTTGTAATGGATTTGCGATGCTTCCCGATATTATTAACCCAAGAATTATAGAAAGTATTACACATAGTATACCTACAACTATAGTAGCGGTCCTTGCAGAATATAGCCCACTATATAATGATGACAATGGCACTTTAGTAGTAATTATCCAGTCGTTTGTAGTCTTAGAGTAAGATATTAATGAGCCTTTATCTATAAAACTTCCATATTCACCTTTAAATAAATTATTATTTAGTGTTGCTTTCTTACCAATTAATTTATCATGGTCACTTGATATCGCTATATAATTATTATCATATATGGTGATTTCAGAATTTTTGGGCAAAGTTGCATTAGCATATATATCAGACAAAATGCTTGAGTCTAATGATATTATTATTACTCCCGTATCAAGCATACTTGAAGGGTTTACAAATTTTTTACCCATGTATATCCTATCATATTTTCCATTTTCTCCGGCGAACCATATAATATCCGTACTTGCATGAATTTTTTTAAATAAAGTACCTTTTATAAACGTAGTTTTATCGATATTATCCTCCTTTGAAAAGAAGTTTACCATTGGGGATTTATAGATAAACAAAGATTTTATGTTTGGATTACTTATAGTTAAAGAACTTAAAGTTTTTGTTATACTCTCTTTTGCCATTCTAGTTTCAAGAGAACCATCATCCATTGTAGCCAAATTAATTTTAGAATAAATATCAGGATTTCCATAAACTGTGTTAATAATTTTTTCAGCATTGTTAAGTGACTGTAGCATATTATTAGACATTTGTTGCGCTACTTGTTGAGAAAAATAACCTACATTTGATGACATTGCATTAGAAGCTTTAAAATACGAGAGACTACCAACAATAACTAGAGGAATAGTAGTTAGAAGAATGAAATAGGAAACTAATTTTATTTTAATACTTTTGTTATTAAGTCTAATAGCCTGTATTTTGTTAATTGATTTCTGCCTTGAAAGCATCGTAATTAATTTCCTCTTAGCATTACCTCGTCCTTTATTTCTCATCTATACAACTCCTTCTTCTCACTAGGTCTTATATATTGAAATGCAATGCTAGTAGTGTGTAAATTTATAATTTGATAATCTCATGTTCTTCATGAGTGATGTTTATAAAATATTTTTCTCCTTGCACCATTATCTTGAATGAAAGTCTTCTCCATTTTTCTGGTAAGTTAGGACTAACCGTAATCATGCCATCTTGAACCTTTAGTCCAGCAAAACCTAATATTGCCGCCATCCAAGCTCCACCATTCGCGGCTGGATGTGTGCCACCTATATATATTGAGCCTGCAAACTGCTTAGTTTCTCCAGTCAAATCCACGTTTGCAGTTTTTACAAAAAACGGATATGCCCACTTCTCATTTCCAATATCACAAGAAAGTAGTGAATAGACACATGGACTTAGACTAGAACCGTGTTCTGTTTTTGGTTCATAATACTGCCAGTTTGCTTTCTTTACAGCTAACGTATAATCGTCCTTAAATAAATAAAGCATAAGTACAATGTCTGCTTGCTTTATGATTTTAGTAGTTGATGCAACACCATGCCCACCACCCCAATATTCTTTTGGGTCAAGCAGTCTACCCCTAACTTCATCTACAGAGCAATTTTCTAAATTGTTATATCCATCAAATTGTTCAATTATATGAGTTTTGTCATCAGGAGCTGGTACATATAGCTTTTCTTTAAACTTAACTATATTATCAATTTCGTCAATATAATTAATTCTTGAAATAAGCTCTAAATACTCTTTTGGACACTTACCCCTTAACAGTTCTATAGTTTGGAGTGTTACATCTAAAGTATGATAAATCATTTTATTTGTGTATGCATTATTATTTACCCTTTCATGATACTCATCAGGTCCGATAACATCTAGAATTTCATATCTATCCTTATCTTCTTTATAATAAGCATAAGAATAAAAGAACCTTGCACATTCAAGAATTACCTCTGCACCACCATCTAATAGTATGCTAATATCGCAAGAAAACTTATAAGTTTCCCATATTGCATAAACTACATCAGCACTTATATGAACTTGTTTATCCTTAAAATATGTTTTGACAGGGCGACCAGTAAAGATATCTGTCACATTAAAATCGCTACAGGCATCTTCACCATTTTCTTGACTTTCCCAAGCATAAAATGCTCCTCTAAAGCCATAGTATTCCGCTTTTTTTCTAGCTCCATCTAATGTTCTAATACGGTAATTCACTAAATTTCGAGCTACCGCAGGTTCCGTATGGAGAAAAAATGGAAGCATGAAAATCTCAGTGTCCCAGAATATTGCACCCTTGTAGGTTTGTCCCGAAAGTCCCCTTGCAGGTATTGATAATTTATTTGAATGTAATGGTGCAATAATTTGAAGTTGATAAATACTATACCGAAGTGCTAATTGATCCTCTTCACTGCCCTCTATAATTACATCGGAATTATCCCATCTACCTTTCCACTTCATTATGTGTTCATTGAAATCTTTCTCATAACCATTCTTGGAAGCTCTACGCGTATCAATTTCACAATCTCCTTCAATATTAGAAGTTTCATCATTTCCAGTGTAAACAGATATATATTTATAAATAGTATATTCTACTTTAGGCTCTGCCTTAAACTTTATATTTCGAAATATACTCTTTTCCCCTTTTTCAATAACTTCCTTCGATTCAAATTTTCGTATACAAACTTCAGTTACTACAACTGGTACTTTTAATTCCTGAGTTCTTGAGGACACTTTTATTAATTCGTTTATGTTCTCCACTTTGTAATTCTCCAAATGAAAACCATTTATATCCCATACATCTCCATCAATACCAGTTTTAATAATTAATTCACAATTTTGGTTCACTGTCAGTGTATATTTAAGACAAATCAAATGAGAATTGACAAGACTAACAAAGCGCTCTGATTTAAGATTTATTTCACCATGAATTGTATTCCATGTAGTGTTTCTTCTATGAATTCCTTCATTTATATCCAGGCTTTGTACATGCTTTAATGGATTTGCTTGTAATAAACTTACTTCTTCCCCATTAATACTAAATGTAGTAAACAGTCCATTAGGAGCATTAATTGGCTCACGCCAGCTATCCCCTTGTTTATCATATAACCCGGAAATATTGCATGCAACTAGTTCATTTTTAGTGTACTCTTCCATAGTTCCACGCAGGCCCATATAACCATTTCCTGTCATAAATTTATTCCCATTATTAACTATATTTTTATTGTTAAATCCATTTTCATATACCGTCCATGATTTCAAGTTAACCCCTCCAACATTCAGGCATAAGTATATTTACCTCTTTAGAATCTATGGTATATTCTTTATCGTAGATTACTACAGTTATAGCCTTATTATTAATAGTTCGAAAAGTTATATTTATCTTATCGATTTTTATTAAAAGCACTGCTTCTTTATAAACAATTCTAAAACTATATCTTTCCCAGTCTATAGGTATAGATGGATTAAACTTTAGTATATCGCCATCACTTCTCATTCCGCCAAACCCATATACAATATTTACCCATGCGCCAGCAAGGCTTGTAGTATGGAGCCCTTCTTTAGTATTTCTATTATAATTATCTAAATCCATACGAGTTGCAAAACCGAAAAAGTTAAAAGCTTCTTCATGTTTTTTTAGCTCCGATGCAAAAATAGAATGAATGGATGGAGAAAGTGAGGACTCATGAATAGTTTTTGGTTCATAATATTCATAATTAGCTTTTTTTTGTGCTAAACTAAATTCTTGATTATATAAAAACATAAACATTAAAACATCCGGTTGTTTTATCATATCAGTACGATATATCCTATCGTAGGACCAATTATTATAAAGAGGAAACTCCTCAATAGGTATAGAATTCACATCAATATGTGGCATATTAAAATATCCCTCATGCTGTTCATAAATATTGCTTTTCTCATCCAATAAAATAAGCATATTATCTGAACATTTTTTAAAATTCGAAAAATCCTCCTGAGTAATCTCTATTTTCTCTTGTAATTGATTATACTTAGCGGCTGAATCTTCCTTTAGTTCTTTTATTACCTCTAATGTATAGTTAAAGACTTTTTTAGCCATATAATTGGTATAACAATTATTATTAACCATCATATGAAACTCATCAGGTCCCATAACAGAAAAGAATCCAAATTTATTTGTAAGCTGACTCCAAGCTCCACGTGACACTAAAAATCTACTAATCTGAATAAGCATTTCTACTCCATGAGTATATAAAAACTCTTTATCTCCACTCAAATGAACATAATGCCAAATTCCATAAGCAACACCAGTACTTGGTTGAAATTGAAGACTAGCATGCTGCCATAAGTCACAGCCTTCCTCTCCATTTAATGTTGCAATTGGATAACACGCCCCAGAACAGTCTAACATTTTAGCACGTTCCATAGCCCGATTAAGATTGCTATATCTAAACTCCAATAAATTCTTAGCTGCTTTTAAATTATTAAATAAATAAAATGGCAAACAATAAGTCTCTGTATCCCAGAAGGCATGACCATTATAAGCTTCACCCGTTAATCCTTTTGCCCCTATATTATTAGATGGATCTTGTCCATGATAAGTTTGCTGCATTTGAAAAATACAATATCTTATGCCCTGTTGATTTTTTTCATCACCATCAATTTGGATATCAAATCTATCCCAAATATTTCCCCAGAGTGTCTTGTTTTCTTTAAGAGCTACATCTAAACCTTTATTGTACTGCTTTAAAACTGCATTAGTGCCTTTATATAATAGATAATCATCATCCTTTGAAGTGTCCTTTAAAACTACATTTGATACCAGCTTATCAATGACACTAGCTTCACCTTTTATAAGTGTCAAAGAAATTTTATAACCAGTAATCTTATGATCCTCATACACACTTTTACTATTGATTTTATCAGATACAAGTTTGAAACCTGAGAAAACCCTTTGGTTTGAGGTAAGCGTCTTCCCAATAACTGCAACTATTTCATCAGAAGCTTCCTTTTTAATCACATTCCAATAATTTTTATGTTTTGTCGTCTGAATAGTACCAAAATCTAATGCCATTATAATATCTATATTTCCAGAAAAATTAATAGGTTCAAATATAATTCTTTGGAAACCTTCATGAGTGCTTTCCATATTTAGGAATCTTAGAAACTTAACTTTTAACCTTTTCCCGGATCTAGTATTCCAAATAAATTCTCTAGTAAGAGTACCTTCTTTTAAATCTAAGATTCTTCTAAATTCGCAAAAGCTAACAGAGTTTAAGTCTAACTGCTCACCATCAATCGTTATTCTAGTATATAGCCAATCTACTGAATTAACCATAAAATGAGTATGATCTATAATTCCCTTGTACGCAGATTTATTTACATCATCAGAATATTCGTATACTCCATTAAAGTAACTTCCCAAAAGACTTTCACAAGATGAACTCTCATCAAAATATCCCCTTACTCCCATATACTCATTTCCTAACGAAAAAATTGATTCAGATACTCTATTTCTATTTTTATCAAAACCTTCTTCAATAACTTTCCATGGATTAAGTTTGTAATATATGTCCGCAATTTTAGTCATAATAATCCCCGCCTTATAATAAAGTTTTATTAAATTTCGTTAGCCCTTAACTCCTGAATCTGAACTACCTTGAATAATCTGTTTTTGAAAGATTGTAAATAAAATAATTGGTGGAATCATTGCAAATAAAATTGCTCTTAATACTTCAACATCTGTAACAGGACTATTCCTAAATTGGAATAAACGCACCATTACAGTTTCAAGTCCTGTATTGTTAAGTAACAAGTATGGTAATAAAAAGTCTGACCAAGCAGCATTAACTGCATACATTGAAATTACCATTGTTATTGGTTTACTTAATGGCATTACAATTCTAAAAAATATTTGTAAATTATTACATCCATCTAATCTAGCAGCCTCTATTATTGACATTGGAAGCTTATCAAAAAACTGCTTAAACAAAACTACAAAAAATGCATTAGCTCCAATAACGAGCCACAGTGGATAGAAAGTTCCGCTTAGTCCTAATTTAGTTATATTTATAAAAAGTGGAACTACACTAGTAGTTGCTGGAACCATAAGGCTTCCTAATATAAGTCCATAAACTATTTTTGTCCCTTTAGGTTTTATTATGGAGATCGAATATGCAAGTAACCCATTAAAAACTACTGCACATACAACACTTCCAGCTACTGCATAAAATGAGTTTAAATAATACTTGAAAAAATCAAGATCCTTCCATGTTTTAACAAACTTACTAAAATCCAAATGCTTAGGTAATAAAGTTGGTTCTATAGTAAATTCCTTTATATCTTTAAAACTTGAAAGAAAAACCCATATAGGCGGAGCAACTGATATTATAGTAATAATTAAACAAATAATAAAGATGCTATAGTATAAAATCCTTACACTAGGCTTTTTTAAATCCGATTGAGCAATAATACCATTATCTTTTTTTTGTAATTTACCCATGAATTTTCTCCTTTCTACATATCTTTTTCTTTACTAACTTTGTTATAAATTGCAGTTAATATTATTAAGAACACACTTATGATAACCGAAACTGCAGCTGCTTTTGGGTAATCGAATTGTTCAAAAGCATATTTATAAACTAATTGCATTATTGATATAGATGCATCATTAGGTCCTCCATTGGTCATTACTAATGGTTCATAAAGTATCTGAAAAACAGATATAACTTGTAGAATCAAAAGAGTTCTCACTAAATTGTGTAGATTTGGTAAAGTTACATGAACTACTCTCTTCCAGATACCAGCTCCATCAATAATAGCAGCCTCATATAATTCCGGGTTTACTCCTTGAAGTGCAGCTAAATATATAAGAGCCGTAGCCCCTGCACCCTTCCATGTCATGGTAAAGACTATTAAAGGTATAGTAATTTTAGGATTACTAAGCCATATCTGAGGTGCTACACCTAAATGCCCTAAAATTATATTAAGCACACCTGTTTGTCCAGGTTTTAAAATAAATCCCCACATTAAAACAGTGGCTAAGCCTGGTACTATATTAGGAAAATAAGTCCCAACTCTAAACAAAGATTTAGCATGTACCAATTCATTCATCAATATAGCCATGATTATAGGAATAAAAAAGCCAATAATAATTGAAAAGAATGTGTATTGAAAAGTATTTCTTATGGCTGGCAGAAAATCAGGGTGATGAAATACATCTATATAATTTTTTAGACCAACAAAAGCTACACTAGTCATTCCTCTGGCGCTATAAAGTGAGAGACGGATACTTTCTAATAGTGGTACCCAAACAAAGAATGCGAATAATATAAGTGCAGGTAACATAACTAACCATCCAGATAAGTTCTTTCTAATAATTTGGGACAACTTATGTTTGACTATTATTTCTTTTCTAACTTCAAGCATTTAAACCCTCCTTTTACAAAATAAGACGGAACGATAATTTGGTACTTAATTTACACACCGTGAAGATCTTAGTGCCCCACGGTGATAGTAATTGATAGGTTTGTTGTTACTTATTCACTTGGCTATCTAAAAGACTTTGAAGATTTGAGTTAGCAGTTCCAAGAAGTTTAGTAACATCTGCATTTTTATCTGTAAGTACAGCTTGAAGTACCTTTGTTAATTCCGCATACATATCTTGTGAAATCTTAGGTTCTTCAGTGTGTAAATTACCAGGTTTGTTTATCATCTTATAGTAATCGTTAAACATTGCCATATCTACATTTGAATTCTTTTTAACACTATCATTTTGAGCTTTCAAAAAAGCTGGTGAAGTCCATGCTGGGAATGATGGTATAACTGGTGTTCCACTTGCAACTTTATTTTTTGCATCTGCATCCAAACCTGCTATTGATGCCGGTGTTACAACTGGCGCTTTTCCCATAACTTCAATGTATTTAAGTGCTGCTTTTACTTGCTCAGGAGTATCTTTTGCAGAGAACATATATGGTGTACCACCCATTAGTGAATATTGTCCACCCGGGCCTGCAGGCATTGGTACAAGCGCAAGTTTTCTAACATTTAATTTATTAACTTGAGTTACTTGATTTACTGCATCATTTGCTCCAATATACATAGCAGCCGCACCAGTTCCAAGAGCCTTAAATCCTGAACTCCAATCCTCATTAGTAGGATCATCAGTTAAAACATCATATTTCCATTTTAAATCTTTAACATAATTCATTGCTGCTATATCTTCTTTAGAATTAAGTTGTGCAATCCATCTACCGTCCTTTTGTGCTTCTAGTTTCGCACCAAAAGCCCAAGCTAAATTTGAGTAATGCCATCCACCAGCATTATCTTTAGCTAAAATATCTAATCCAGCAGCCCCAGTTTTAGCTTTTATTATCTTAGCATCTTGTGCAAGTTCATCCCATGTCTTTGGATATTTAGGAATTCCCTTAGCATCTACTAGTCCAGCCTTTTGAAACAAATCAACATTTATCATTAATCCTAATGAATATCCATCACGTGGAATACCATATATTTTACCGTCCTTTGATAACAAATCTTTAATTTTAGGATTCATAGCAGTATCCCATCCAAGTTCCTTAAGTTCACTAGTTATATCTTTTACAAATCCACCTTCAATAAGCTTTTGTGGTTCTGTGTACCACGTTTCAAATACAGTAGGTAAATTTCCTGACTCTGCCAAGGAAATAAAAGTATCAGTTGCATACTTATAGTATGCTGGTACAACATTAATCTCTGGATTTGTAGTTTTTAAAGTTGCTACAAATTTTTTGTGCATTTTAATATCATCAGTTAATGTTGCTTCAGGCCAAATTCCAAGTTTAATTGTTACCTTACCTTTGTCTGCCCCTGTATCTGAACTCGTGCTCGAACTTTTATTTGCACAACCTGTAAAAGATAACAATGATGTAAGTAACCCTAAAGTAATAATTCTTTGAATACTTTTTTTCATGTAATTTCCCCCTTTAAATAGGTTTTATTATTAAGGTTTAACGTTTAACCTAATTTAATTATAATCGTTTACAAATTCCTTGTCAATATAATTATTATTTTCTTGAATAAATGGTACTTCCTACATACTTATAATAAAATGAAAAAACTAAAGCCCCATTATGGCATTAATACCCATCATGGAGCTGGTTTTTCACATATATATTATATTTTAATAACCTCTTTTCATAAAACGACGTTTAGCTTTATCTTTTAATTTTTATTTATATCTTTTACACTATTTCTTTCTATAAGAGTAACTGGCAAAATCACATTATAACTTTTTATTAAATCACCCTGGATAACGTTAATGAGTGATTCAACAGCAACTTTACCCTTTTGTAATATATCTTGGTGTATTGTTGTTAATCTTGGCGCTGTAAGTGAGCTAATATATAAATCATCAAAACCTACCACAGAAAAGTCATCAGGTACTCGTTTTCCCTTTTCATTAAGACCAGATATAATACCTGCCGCCAATATGTCAGCAGTAGCAAATATAGCAGAAACATCGGTTCTATTACTTAATTCATGTCCAAGTTCTATACCTTCTGTTATTGTTATTTCTTGTTGATATACATTTTTACTATTAAATCGTATATTAGCTTCCTTCAGTGCCATATTATATCCTCTAAAGCGTTCTTCTACAACTCCACTTTTTTTAATTATTGGTGAAGCAAAGACTATGTTTCTATGTCCTTTATCAATTAAATATTTTGTTGCAATGTAGCCACCCTTACAGTCATCTAACCCAATATTTAATACTTGGTGGTTAACAACGTAACTATCGATGAGTACAAAAGGTATAGAAGCATCCATTAACCTTTCAAAAAATTCATCCTGGAATAAACCAATCAATATCAAACCATCTATATTCCAGTTACGAAGCAATAAAAACAAATCATCCTCACTATATACAGTACGTACCATTAAATAATATCCCTTTTCACGAAGTTTCTCTTCTATTCCATCAATCACAACACTATTAAAAGGGTCAGAAATAAAGTTTCCACCTTTTCCTGGCACTACATGATTAATTACTCCTATAATTTTTGACGACTTGTTGACTAACGATCGAGCAATCATATTAGGAACATAATTATCTCTTTCTATTAACTTTTTTATTTTCTCAACAGTCTCTTGTGCAACCCGCTTATGATTTCCATGTATAACATTTGATACAGTAGTAACACTAACATTTGCTTCCATAGCAATATTTTTTAAAGTAGTCATATTATCCTCCGAAATTGTAGCTTTACAAATCCATCTACCTATTAGTTCAAAATTACAGTTACCTTTTATAATTGTTACTACCACTATAATTATAGTGATAGTAACAATTATATAAAACGAACTGTGCTTTTTTAACGTTATTATATCATATTTCAACTATTATTATATCACTGACAAGAAATACAAGAAAAAAAATGGATAAAAATACTTACAGAAAATAATATACCATATGATAAATCAAAAACTGGTCACGATTAATTTGTCACGTATTTACGACTAAGTACTAGATTGTTGGAGGAGATATTTTTAATTTAAAATACTTTTTTGCAACCGAATTAGAACGCTAAAACTCAACTTGTTTTTAATATTATGAGAATAACCATTATTACAAATAATGCATAAATGGAGTGTATATTCTCAATTAGACACCTTTTATGCAGTAAAATAGAGCTCTATTGCATATTAAAAAAGCATGAATGAGGGTATAGGCTAAATATGGCACATAATAAATGGAGTGAAATGAACAGGCTCGGATTCAGATGTTGATCCGACAAAAGCTATCACCTTAAGTATATACTTAAACGATGATAGCTACGAGAGTTGCTCAATGTCTGAAACGAGCTATTGAAAGATGCCGCGTTAGCTCTACTATGGAGATTCAATCTTTCTCCTCTTTCTGAAATTAACTTTAACATTAAAATTATTAACTATAATTCCCAGAATTGTATCAATAATTCTGGGAATTTCAGATTCGCTTCTAAAAATAGACGTAATTTCCCCCTCCCCTAAATAAAGACTTTATGCTATTTTATTTATTTCTCCTGGCGGAGAATAGTTTTGGCGATTCAACTTTTCTTTTGTAACCATTTCACCTTTATCACAGCAAGGACAAATATTTATATCTATTCCTGTCAGCTTAAGAAGAAGCTCTGCTGTACTTAACTTAACATCTGAATTTTCACTTTTACTTTGTACTGCACCTGTAAGTTCTTTGCATTTTTGAAGTTTGGTTGATCTATTTCTATTGCTTAAAATTCCATAGTGTCTAATTTTAACAAATTTTCTTGGTAAAACATGCATGAAAAATCTTCTCATAAATTCGTCTACTGTAAGAGTCATAAATTTTTCTTTATTATTGTCTCTATAATCTTTCCACTTAAATGTTACATACCCATTTTCCAAATTCACAATTCTATGATTGGATATAGCAACTCGATGAGAATATCTACCAAGGTACTCAAGCACGTGCTCTGCACTCCCGAAAGGGGGTTTACAGTATACAACCCATTCCTTTTTGTATAACTTATCTATGAAGCTATGAAATATATGCTTTTCTGTTAATTCCTGAATTCCAGTAGTATATTTAAGAGCATTACTTTGATAAGCTTTTTTAAGATAAAATAAGAATTTACCTCTAAACTTTCTTGATAAGACTTTTACTGGAATAAAAAAATCTTTTTTTGAATTTATCCATCTTGTACCATCAAATGTTAATCCACCACTTGGGACTATACAATGAATATGAGGATGCTTCATAAGGTTTTGACCCCACGTATGAAGGATACTCATAAAACCAATTTCTGCTCCTAAATATTTTTTGTCTCTTGATAGTTCAAGTAGAGTTTCAGAAACAGAGTTAAATAGTATAGAATACA
>ERZ1463035.91-NODE-91-length-17234-cov-13.636649_pt1 | contig 17234 bp, 17 predicted proteins | sample MGYA00564486_ERZ1463035 | MGnify/ENA primary metagenome ERZ1463035 (study PRJEB39244, sample SAMEA3635149) | Helicobacter pylori | study: EMG produced TPA metagenomics assembly of PRJEB11511 data set (Assembly of a 5300-year-old Helicobacter pylori... | reverse complement strand
CTACACTCTCCATACACTCTTTCCCTACACGACGCTCTTCCGATCTCACTTTTAGCTGAGGGATTAAAAGAATTGGGTTTAAGTCCGGATCCATCAAAAATTACTTTAAAGTTATTAATGCCAAAAGCAACTTCACTTTCAACAGCTCAAGCTCAGTTTATTCAAGCTCAATATAAGAAAAATCTTGGAATAAATATAGCAATTACTTATTCTGTAGATGCTCCTTCATATTTTAAAGCTAGAACAAAAGGTGAATTTGATCTTTGCTCTGGTGGTTGGGGTGCTGATTATAATGATGTTATTTCTTTCTTTAATATATTTACATCGAAAAATGGAAATAACAATGGTAAATATAATAACCCAGCATATGATGCTCTAGTTGAAAAAGGAAAAACAGAATTAGATTCTAAGAAAAGGGTAGCTATATTTAAACAAGCAGAAGATCTTCTTGTAGCTAAAGATGCTGCAGTTTCTCCATACTACTACAAACAAGTTGATTCATTCATGCAGACTTATTTAAAAGGAATGTATGTACCAATATTTGGTGGATACTATGACCTTAAAACAGCATATATTTCAGGTAAATAGTAGCATTATATTTTAATTAAATGCTGCAACAGAGTCAATTAGGCTTTGTTGCAGTAATTTTATGACAGGAGGAGAAATTTGTATGGCTAAATATATAATAAAGAGGATTGGCTATATGATCATTACACTTTGGGTTGTTGCGACTATTACTTTTGTTCTAATAAATGCTATACCAGGAGATCCTATATCTGCTTCAGCAGGTAAAGTTCTTGATAAAAAAGTAGCTGCAGAAATTATGAAAAAGTATCAACTAGATCAACCAGAGTATGTAAGATATGGTACATATATTAAGAATTTAGTACACGGGGACCTAGGAATGTCAATACATTATCCAGGTCAAAAAGTAAATGATATTATTTCAAAAGAGTTTCCAGTTTCATTAAGATTAGCTCTTCAAGCAGTAGGAATAGGAATTATTTTCGGAATAACTTTAGGTATAATTGCGGCGTTTAAGAGGAATACATGGGTAGATTATACCGTAATATTTATAGCGCTTATTGGGGTTTGTGTTCCAGGCTTTGTTTTAGCAATCCTTTTACAATATGGACTAGGTGCAAAATTTGGTTTGAAAATAGCGGGATGGTCTGATAGCAGTCTATTCAATATATATAGATATTCATTATTGCCATCGATAGCACTTGCAATGGCGGGTCTTGCATCAAATGCAAGGTTTATGAGAACTTCAGTACTTGAAGTAATTAATCAAGACTATGTTTTGACTGCAAAGTCAAAAGGGGTTGGTAAGTTATCTTTAGTATGGAAACATATTATAAGAAATGCCATATTACCAGTAGTTACAATGATAGGACCTAGAATAGCATATGTAATCACAGGTTCTTTAGTTGTAGAGAGTATATTCAGTGTGCCAGGACTAGGTAGAGAGTTAGTTTCTGCAATTTCTAATAGAGATTATACTGTAGTAATGTCATTAACTGTGTTTTTTGCTTTCTTGTACATTGTTTCTTTACTTATTGTAGATATAGTTTACGTTTTAGTTGATCCTAGAATTAAATTAACTCAAAGGAAAGGGTAAGGAGAGAAGGCATGAAAAAATATAGCAAAGATTTATTTAATATTGTAGGGTACTCAAAGACAGATTTAGATGTGATGGTAAGGCCTAATGTAAGTTATTGGCAAGATGCATGGAGAAGACTTAAGAAAAATAAGGTTGCCATGGTTTCTATGGTACTTTTGATAGTAGTTATAATTATGTCAATTATTGGACCAATGATTTCATCTGTTAATTATCAAACTCAAAATTATGACCTTTTAGATAAAGGACCAATGGCAAAACATTGGTTTGGAACTGATAATTTAGGAAGAGATATGTTTGCAAGATTATGGATGGGTGCAAGAGTATCTTTAAGAATTGGTTTTATAGGTACATTAATTGAACTTCTTGTTGGATGTGTATATGGTGGTATATGTGGTTATTTTGGTGGCATGGTTGACACAATACTTATGAGAATAGTTGAAGTAATTGTAAGCGTTCCATATCTTATTGTTGTTATTTTATTGTTACTAGTATTGCCAGCAGGAGAGGGAACAATAATTATTGCGCTTTGTATTACTGGATGGACAGGTATTGCTCGTTTGATAAGAGGACAGGTTATGCAACTAAAAGAATCTGAATATGTTTTAGCTGCTAGAGCACTAGGTGCTAGTCCAACTAGAATTATCGCAAAACATTTAATTCCTAATACAATTGGAGTTATACTTGTTTATATGTCTATGGATATACCAGCTTTTATTTTTGATGAAGCATTTCTAAGCTTTCTTGGGCTTGGTATCCAATCCCCTAAAACTAGTTGGGGAGCATTAATTTTTGCTGGTCAAAGTCAGATGATGTTCCGCCCTTCTGAATTCATATTTCCAGCAATAGCAATAAGTATAACAATGTTAGCATTTAATTTACTTGGTGATGGTTTAAGAGATGCTCTTGATCCAAAACTTAGACAGTAAGGAGGGTTGAGCACATGACAAAGTTACTTGAAGTTAAAAATTTACGAGTTTCATATCACACATATGCTGGAGAAGTTCAATCTGTAAGAGGAATAAGCTTTGAAGTAAATGAAGGTGAAACTCTTGCGGTGGTAGGAGAATCTGGTTGTGGAAAAACAGTAACAGCTAAATCACTTATGAGATTAATACAAACTCCACCGGGTGAGATTAAAGATGGTTCTGAAATATTATATAATGGTAATGATATTTTAAAAATGAAAGAGGAAGAATTAAGGCATTTTAGAGGTGCTGAAATCAGCATGATTTTCCAAGATCCTATGACTTCTTTGAATCCTACTATGACTATTGGAAAACAGATAGCAGAAAGTTTAATAATTCATAGAAATATGAAAAAACATGAGGCTATGGATGAAGCTATAAAAATGTTAAAACTTGTTAACATTCCAAATGCAGAGAGAAGAGTTAAACAATATCCACATGAATTTTCTGGTGGAATGAGGCAACGTGCAATGATTGCTATTGCGCTTGCATGTTCTCCTAAAATTCTTGTAGCAGATGAACCTACAACTGCACTAGATGTTACAATTCAAGCACAAATAATGGACCTTATAAAGGAACTACAGAATAAACTGGGTACAGCTGTTGTCTTGATTACACATGATTTAGGTGTAGTTGCAGATGTCGCAGATAGAATACAAGTTATGTATGCAGGTAAGATAATTGAGAGAGGAAATACGGATGAAATATTTTATAATCCGAAACATCCATATACATGGGCACTTCTTCAATCGGTGCCTAGATTAGAAACAGGTCATAAAGATGATTTGTATTCTATCAAGGGAACTCCACCTGATTTGGTTAAACCACCAGTTGGTTGTCCATTTGCTCCAAGATGTGAATATGCTATGGAAATATGTAAACAAGAAATGCCAGAAGCTACTATAATTACGGGTACTCATGAGGCTTTATGTTGGTTACAACATCCGAATGCACCTAAAGTAGAAGTGCCTTTTGAAATTGGAGGTATAAATTAATGGCTGAAAATAAAAGTGAAGATTTAATTATAGTTAAAAATTTAAAAAAATATTTTGAAGTTGGGAAAAACGAAACGCTTAAAGCTGTTGATGACGTTTCTTTTACAATTAAAAAAGGGGAAACATTAGGACTTGTTGGTGAATCTGGTTGCGGTAAAACCACGTGTGGAAGAACTGTAATGGGACTATATCCAGCAACTTCAGGAGAAGTAATATTTAATGGTGTAAATATACATGGACTTAAGGGTAAAGCAAAACGTGACTTTTGTAGGCATGCACAAATAATATTTCAAGATCCTTATGCATCATTAAACCCTAGAATGACTGTTGGAGATATTGTAGGTGAAGGTATAGATATACACAAACTCTATACTGGAAAGAAGAAAGCAGAAAAAATCCAGAAAGTTCTTGAAATGGTTGGATTAAATAAGGAGCATGCATCTAGATTCCCGCATGAATTTTCTGGTGGTCAGAGGCAAAGAATAGGAATAGCAAGAGCACTTGCTATAGAACCTAAATTTATTGTATGTGATGAACCTATTTCTGCTTTGGATGTTTCTATTCAAGCACAAGTTGTTAATCTATTAATAAAACTTCAAAAAGAACTTGGCTTAACTTATTTATTTATAGCACATGATTTATCTATGGTTAAGCATATATCTGATAGAGTTGGCGTAATGTATCTAGGAAAGCTTGTAGAAATTGCTCCAAGTGGAGTTCTATATGAGGATCCATTACATCCATATACTAAGGCGTTATTATCAGCTATTCCCGTTGCTGATCCTATTGAATCTAAGAATAAAAATAGGATTATGCTAGAGGGTGAAGTTCCAAGCCCAATAAACACTAAACCGGGGTGTGGATTTATTCAAAGATGTAAATATGCTATGGATTGTTGCAAAAATGAAACACCAGAACTAAAAGAGATTAAACCAGGACATTCTGTAGCTTGTCATTTATTTAAATAATTGAAAAGTATGTAGTAAAGAAAATGTCCATGGAAGAGTGATAGCATTATTTATCACTCTTTTTCTTTTTTTATTTAATCTACAGTTGTATTTGTTACAATAGAAATAAATATTATAATTATTTACAATAAAAGATTGGTAACTGTATCTAAGTTGGTATAGAATTTAATAGAAAGTATTTAGGGTTGAAAGGAATGATTAGCATGAATTATGATGAGGCTAGATCTTATATAACAAATACAGCTAAGTTTGGTAGCAAACTTGGGCTTGATAGAACTGAAAAATTATTAGAACTTTTAGGAAATCCACATAAAAAATTAAAGTGTATACATATTGCAGGTACTAATGGAAAGGGGTCTACCTCAGCAATGGTTACTAGTATTCTTGTGGATGCCGGTTACACGGTAGGTTCATATATATCACCATTTATTGAAGAATTTGAAGAAAGGATACAAATAAACAATAAAAATATTTCTAAAGATGATTTAAGTGATATTATAACAGAGGTTTCAAAAGCTGTAAAAAAGGTAGTGGAACTCGGATACATTAATCCAACAGAATTTGAAATTATTACTTGTGCAGCATTTTTATATTTTTATAAAAAAAATATAGATTTTGCGGTTATCGAAGTTGGGCTTGGAGGAAGGCTTGATTCAACAAATGTAATTACACCTATTCTAAGTATTATAACATCCATAAGTCTTGATCATACGTTAATACTTGGTGATACTTTGGAAAAGATTGCTTATGAAAAGGCAGGTATTATTAAAAGCGGCGTTCCTGTAGTTATGTATCCACAGAAAAAGCAAAGTTACGATGTGATAGATAAAAAATGTAGAGAAAAAAAATGTCGATTAATAAAAGTACCTGGAGATTCAGCTGTATATTTGGGCAAAAAAAATTTAAAAAATGTTGCAGTCACATTAATGGAAGGACAAGTGCCTTATAAACATAATGCTATAACTCAAAAAATAAAAATAAAAACTTTAAATAATGATTATATTATCAATTTAGCACTTTTAGGTAAACATCAATTACTAAATTGCTCAGTAGCAGTGCATGCTATAGAGGCTCTTAGAGGCCAAGGCGTCGATGTTAGTAAAGACAATATATTAGTTGGACTTACAAATGTCGTGTGGCCTGCAAGGCTTGAGGTGATGAATAGAGGCCCTTTAGTTGTTATAGATGGCGCTCATAATATAGATGGTATTAAAAACCTTACAGAAAGTATTGACATGTATTTTAATTACAATAAGATTATATTGATTTTAGGAATTCTAGCAGATAAACAAGTTGAAGAAATGATAAAAACTATAGTTCCAAAAGTAGATAGAGTTATTACTGTTACTCCACACAGTATACGAGCAGAACTTTCACAGGAATTGAAAGTCCAAGTAGAAAAGTACACATCAAAATGTGAGTCAATTGAAGATTACGAGTTGGCTTACAAAAGAGCATTAAGTTACTGTGAAGATGATGATTTATTATTAATATCAGGATCTTTATACATGGTGGGAGATATGAGGAAAATAATACGAAATATTCACGGCCATTAAAATCTTTTAAAAGAGACAAGGCTCATATTATTAAATAATATGAGCCTTGTCTCTTTATATACATTAATTAAGCATTTGCAACGAATTCTTCAAGCGCTATTGCTAATTGATCAGGGCAAGAAGTGCTTTTGTTACCACATTTAATACCTTTAAGTTTTTTTATAGCTTCTTGAACATCCATTCCTTTTACTAGGGTTGAAATTCCAAGTAAATTACCTGCACATCCGCCTGTAAAAGAAACTTCAGATATTTTATTATCAACTATTTCAAATTCTATATTTCTTGAACAAACGCCTTTTGGTTTATAACTATTCATATTTTATTCCTCCATCTTTTAAAAATATATTAATCATACTAATGATTATATACTATGAAGTACATTATTTTCAAGAAATTAATTTTTACAAAACAATGTTAGCAGATTATAACTATCTTCATATTATGGATATGAGGAGGTGAAGAATTTGAGAAACTTGTATATATGTAGTACTTCATCAGATTGCATATCAAATGTTAACCTAGACTTGTTTGTAGAAGAAGAAAAGATATATCTGGATAAACAAAATCTCAAAAGAATTGGTCCTCATGGCATATATGTTTATGAAAATAAAATATTAACAGCTAATAGTTATGATAATAGTATTTCTATTGTTAATACCAATAATCATGAAATAGAGACTTATTTTGTAGGCATGCACTGTAATGATTTATCAGTTTATGATAATAAGGCCTATGTTATTTGTGGAGACTCTGATGATATAATTGTTTTTGATTTAGAGAAAAAAAACATTGTAGAAGCAATTCCTTGTGGAAATTCACCCCATAGCATTTACATTTGCAAAAAAAAGGAACTTATTATAGTAGCAAATATGAATAGTGATAGCATAACATTAGTAGATTGTGCTCAAAATGGTAGTATTAAAGAAATTAGAGTAGGAGCATATCCTACTAAAGCTGTAATTACTCCAGATGGGAATTATATTTTAGTTTGTGAGAGTAATATAGGTATGAACAATAAGGGATGTATTAGTATTATTTCATTGAAAAATTATAATGTATTAAATAAAATACCTGTTGGGAATTCACCTGTGGATATGTATTGCAGTGGGAAATACTGTTATGTATCAAATTTTGGAGAGGGTACAGTGAGTATATTAGATATAAACAATTACAAAGAGATAAAAAAAATTGAAGTTGGGGGAATGCCTAGAGGCATAATGGAGGATGAAAAATATTTGTATGTAGGGGATAATTATAATAATTTGCTTTTTAGAATTGATAAAATAACAGAAAATAAAAAAGCCATTTCTATTGGCGCGGAGCCTACAGGAATGACGCTTCTATAAGAAGATTAAAAACTTCTTATAGAAGATTATTCATCAATAAGAAGGTTTATTATTTTAGCATAAAGTTCAGAGGGCTTTTTTCTCCATTTGGTGCATAGATTTTGTGCTTGTTTGTTAGATGTTACACTAAGTTTAATATCTATAAGTGTAAAACTATCTTCTGAAGCAGTTAGGTTAACTAAATAGTTGTTATTGTTTTCTATTGTATAATCGGCACTAACTGTTAGTTGTTTTTTGATATTTTCAATATGAATTTTTAAATAATTATCAATAAGCTCAATTTTCTTTTCAGAAATTCTTTCTTTAAATAAGGATAGGACAGTATCACCTTTTTGTGAAATGACCAATCTATGTTTACCCTTTTGCTCAGTAGGCTTAATCAAGTTTGACGCAATAAGTTCTGTAATATATTGTTGCAGAGTAAAATAATTCATAAAATTATTTTCTAAGATTATTTGTGTTATTTGGATATTCGAAATAGGGAGCTTTATTTTATAAAATATATAAAGTAAAAGAAGCTTATTTTCAGCTAATTCTAAAGCATCTTCAAACATATCTGTCCCTCCTTATAATTAGCCTAATCAAAAACAATAGTGAAATGTCTTTTTTATGTAAAATTAACTATAAACAGTATAACATAAAAAACAATGAAATAATTCGGTGCTATTAATTATTATATTTTATATCAACTTTTATAAAATCTAAATTAGTAATGTAAATTATACATATTTATTAAGTTTTAGAATATAAATTTAAAGTATAAGTATAAGGGAGAATAGGATTGTATGAGTTACATAAAAAGGAATCTAATAATATTTTGTATGATTTTCATTGGAGTCTCAACAGTTATAGGAATTTATAATTTTAAAACTAATGGTGCATTTACGGGAGTACAGCGTAAATTACCAATTTACAATGTAGATACTAAAGAGAAAAAAATTGCAATTTCATTTGATGCAAGTTGGGGCGATGACAAAACAGATGAGATATTAAAGATATTAGATAAATATAATGTTAAAGCAACATTTTTCGTAGTAGGGGCATGGGTAGACCAATATCCGGATAAGTTAAAAATAATGTATGAGAAAGGGCATGAAATAGGAAATCATTCTAATAGGCATCCTATGATGCCTACAATATCAAAAGAAGAAATGATTAAAGAAATAGATACGACAGATGCTAAAATAATGGCTATAACAGGAAAAGAAACAACACTTTTTAGGTGCCCATCTGGGGAATATAATAACTTAGTTATTGAAACCGTACAGGCTACGAATCATTATTGTATTCAATGGGATGTAGATAGTATAGATTGGAAAGAACAAGGCGCAGAAATTGAGTATAATAGAATAATAAAAAATGCTAAGCTAGGTTCTATTCTGTTGTTTCATAATAATGCAAAATATACACCTCAAAATCTATCTAAAATATTACAATATTTTAAAAATGAAGGATATACATTTGTAAAAGTATCGGACCTTATATACAAGAATAATTATTATCTAGATGAAGCAGGAAAACAAATAAAAAAATAAATTTAAATGTATTGAAATTCAACAAGCATTTGTATTATAATGGGAATACCAATTAATATTAATTATGGAAAAATAAATGTAAAAAATTATTTGAGTATTAGGTATATTACATCAGAAAAATGAATACTTATATTCTAAGGAAAGTCTAATAAAAAAACTAAGGGGAAAGAGGGATTATGATGGATAATGTTATGTTAAATAATAAGATTTATTTAGAAGGAAAGGTAGTATCTGAATTAAAATTTAGTCATGAAATGTATGGTGAGGGGTTTTACGTATTCGATTTTGAAGTATGGAGACTTAGCGAAACAACTGATATTTTAACGATAACAATTTCTGAAAGACTAATAGCAGGTATTGATATTAAGATAGGAAATGAATTCATAGTTGAAGGTCAACTTAGGTCTTATAATAAATTTGTTAATGGGTCTAATAGATTGATATTAACAGTATTTGCTAGGGATATTAAAATATGTGAAGAACGTAGTAAAAATCCAAACCAAATATTTTTAGATGGCTTTATATGTAAGAACCCAGTATATAGGACTACTCCTTTTGGAAGAGAAATTGCTGACATGCTTTTAGCAGTTAATAGATTATATAACAAATCTGATTATATCCCTACAATCGCTTGGGGAAGAAATTCTAGATTCTGTAAAAGTCTTGAAGTAGGAGACAATATAAGAATTTGGGGAAGACTTCAAAGTAGAGAATATCAAAAGAAACTATCTGATGATGAAGTTATAAAAAAAGTAGCATATGAAGTATCTATATCCAAAATGGAGAAAGTTAACAAAGATGGCGAGAACACAGTAGAATCAGATAATCCCATAGAAGAACAGAGCTGTGAGGTTCTTGACGTCATATAATATAAAGTTTTAGCTCTAGTAATCCTTTACTGAATTTATAATAAGATACACTAATAACAGTTCACCCTTGAGTTTTGCGAGCTTGTACTGTTTTGTATCTTCCGTTTTTTACAGGCAATAAGAGCACATATTATGTAATGATTATATATAATAAGTTTAGTTAGTAAAAAAGAGCATATGTTACGGTAAGTGCATTTGAATAAGCTTAGTAATTCTTACTAATTATAATTAATGATACGTTAAGAAAAGTGCATGTTTGAGCGATAGCGAGTTTGTACTTTTTAGTATCCTTAATTATAATTAGTTTAGAATTACTTAGCGAAATGAAACGCAGTTAAAGCAACATATGCTTTTGTTAATTATTTACGTAGATCATCAAGTAATTTAGTTTTGTCTTTAGTTTTACTGTCTACATTTTTTATTATTTTTGCTGGAGTTCCAGCAACTACAACATTTTCAGGGACATCATTTACAACTACGGATCCAGCTGCAACTATAGAGTTTTTACCGATTTTTACTCCTTCGAGTATTACGGAATTTGCTCCAATTAAAACATTGTCTCCAATTTCACAAGGACTTTTGCTTGGTGGCTCAAGGACACCTGCAACTACTGCGCCTGCTCCTAAATGAACTCTTTTACCTAGTTTTCCACGTGCACCAACCACAGCATTCATATCTACCATAGTTTCATCACCAATTTCAGCACCTATATTAATTACAGCACCCATCATTATAACGGCATTCTTACCTATAGTAACCTTATCACGTATAATTGCACCTGGTTCAATTCTTGCATCTATATTTTTAAGGTCTATTAAAGGAATGGCAGAGTTTCGTCTGTCCTGTTCAAGTTTGAATTTTTTTATTTTATTTTTATACTTTATTAGAAAGTCTGATACCTCTTCACTTTCACCAAAAAGCATATAAAAGTCTCCACTGCCAAAGTTTTCTATATTTCCGAATTCACACTGTGATAAATCCCCATCAACATAAAGTTTTATTGGGGTAGCCTTCTTAGCTTCTTTTATGTATCTTGCAATTTCATAAGGGTCTGTTAAATCATAGTTCATCATAGTAATTCTCCTTTCGTATTATAAGTATTAAGCCATATTCTTTTTTTTATTCATTTGATTGTATTATACATAATGTAAATGATATAGCAAAACCTACATTAAAGAAACAAATTGTTATTAATGTATCAGAATAATTAAAAAAATACTGATTTTTATTCTATTATATAGTAAAATACTTATAATGCAAACACTAGAAAAGGATGATATAATGAATAATTTGTTTTCAAACAATGTAAATAACGTAGAAATTTCTGGAATTAGAAAGTTCGCAAATAAGGTTATAAAAGTACAGGGGGCAATTTCACTTACTCTTGGGCAACCTGATTTTCCAGTCCCTAAGAATATTAAGAATGCCATGATTAAAGCTATAGATGATAATAAAACTGGATACACGTCTAATGCTGGTATTCCAGAACTTCGAGGTGCGATTTCTGATTTCTTGGCTAAAATGGATATTAGGTATTTAGCGGATGAGATAACTGTGACTGTAGGGGGAAGTGAGGCACTTCTATGTATATTTGCTGCATTTTTAAATGCTGGAGATAAAGTTTTAGTGCCTACTCCAGCTTATCCTGCCTACGCGAGCTGTGTTAAGATTTTTGGTGGAGAAGTGGTTAATTATAATCTAAATCAAGACTTTACTATTGATTTTGATATAATAACTAAACTTATTGATGAGCATCATCCTAAGCTTTTAGTTATGTCTCATCCATCGAACCCTACTGGAGCAATATTATCATGCTCTGAGCGAGACAAACTTGTTAAAATATTAAAAGAAAAAGATATTTATATAATAAGTGATGAAATGTATAGCTCATTATGTTATGAAAAATACTATTCTTTAGCTCAAATTGATGAAATAAAAAACAAAGTAATTCTGGTAGGCGGATTTTCTAAGATGTTTTCAATGACGGGGCTTCGCGTAGGGTATGTTTGTGCAAGTAGATATATTATGGATAATATAATGAAAGTTCATCAGTATAATGTTTCATGTGCCACGTCGATTTCTCAATGGGGTGCATATGAGGGATTACTTTCTTGCAAACATGATGTGGATAATATGAAACTAGAGTTTGAGAAACGAAAAGAATATGTGTGTAAAAGATTAAAACAAATGGGAATGGGTATTACGATTCCTAGGGGAGCATTTTATATATTCCCATCTATAACGAGATTTGGTATGAGTAGTGAAGAATTTTGCAATAGGTTGTTATATGATGCTAAGGTTGCTGTTGTGCCTGGTTCAGCTTTTGGCATAGGAGGAGAGGGTTTTATAAGGATTTCATACTCTTACAGTTTAGAAGTGTTAAAAGAGGCGTTAGATAGAATGGAAAATTGGATTGCAACATTATCAAAGTGATTTTTTCGAAAATAAGTCTGTGATTTGTATGAACTTTCTCTGGCGTGATTTGAAATAAGAGTTTGAAACGTGAAAGCCGATTAAGAAATTCTAGTGTTTTGCAAATATAAAATCCTCTATTACTCACATTCGGCTTACAGCCGGTTCGCTAGCCTTCCTTCTAGTCAGGCTCACGAGAATTTTATATTTGCAAAACAAGAATTTTAAAATCAACTTTCAACGTTTCTGCACTTCTTATTCAAATTACTATAGAAAAAATTCATACTATATTCCATATATACTGTAAAAAAGTTATCCGCATTGATATATGTAAGTTGGTTATGTATATAATAAAGCCTTGGATCAGAAAAATATCTGTTCCAAGGCTTTATTTATTAAAGGCTAGTTTGACATATTAACTACATCATCCATAGTGTATAGACCTTTTTCTTTTCCATATATAAATTCACATGCTTTAAGGGAACCTATAGCAAAAACATCTCTCGATATTGCAGTATGCTTGATTTCAATGCATTCGCCTTTCCCTGCAAATATAACTTCATGATCACCTATAATATTTCCACCACGTATAGCGTGAATGCCTATTTCATTACGTTCCCTTTTGCTTGAGCCATCTCTCCCTTTAACGAAGAACATATCATCGTTTATAGAATCCTTAATAGTATTTGCAAGAAGTAGAGCAGTACCACTTGGAGCATCAACTTTTTGGTTATGATGTTTTTCTATTATCTCAATATCAAAATCTTTGTAAAGCATTTTACTAATACTCTTAAGTATATTATTAACAACATTTATTCCTATAGACATGTTGGCTGAATGAAATACTGGAATCTCTTTACTTAAAGATTCGATTTTTAATAATTGAGCAGCAGAGAAACCAGTAGTACAAAATATAATAGGAATATTTTTTTCTTTGGAATATTTACATAAGCTATCTAGAGCGTCAGGTCTTGAAAAATCTAGAATTACATCTACATCGACTTCACATTTTAATATATCGCCATAACATGGGTAGCTTAAATTAGATGAATCTCTATCAACACCTGCAACAATTGATATTGTAGTAGAGGCTTTGGCCATTTCAGTAATAACTTTGCCCATTTTTCCATTACAACCGTTTAGAAGCATTTTAATCATTAGTTTTCCTCCTTTAAAGGGATATTGTATGCTTTTAATTCTTTCTTTAAAAATTCTAAATTATCTTCATCCATCTCACATAGCGGTAGTCTCAAGGGACCTACATGCATGCCCATAAGATTCATAGCGGTCTTTATTGGGATAGGATTAGTTTCTACAAATACTGCATTATTGAGGGGTAGGTACCCAAGTTGAATTTCTAAAGCTTTTGCATGCTCGCCTTTAAAATATAACTCACACATATTATGAATATCAGTAGGAATTATATTTGAAAGAACAGATATAACTCCAATAGCACCTAAAGAAAGTATAGGTATAACTTGGTCATCATTACCGGAGTATATATCTAAATTGTCTCTGCATAACGCTTTAATTTGAGCAATCTGACCTATATTTCCACTTGCTTCCTTAATAGCTACAATATTTGGTATCACACATAATTTTAGAAGTGTGGTTGGATTAATATTAAGAGATGTTCTTGAGGGAACATTATAAATTATTATTGGTGTTTTTACACTATTTGCAATTGCTTTAAAATGTTGGACTAAGCCCTTTTGAGTAGTTTTATTGTAGTAAGGAGTAATTACAAGTAATCCGTCGACTCCTATCTTCTCTGCCCATTTACTCATACTTATTGCATCGGCAGTGTTGTTACTTCCAGTACCTGCAATTACAGGAATCCTCTTATTAACTAAATCAACTACGAATTTAATAGTCTCTTTTTTTTCTTGATCAGTCATTGTAGAAGCTTCACCGGTAGTTCCACATACTACAATTGCATCTGTCTTACTTTCAATTTGCCATTCAATTAATTCTTCAAGTTTTTTAAAATCTACTCCTCTTTCGTTAAACGGAGTGATTATTGCAACCCCAGAACCTTTAAAAATACTCATAAGATTACCTCCACGTAGTTAAATGAAAAATAATAATTATTAATTGTCATTCATCATAAAACTATTTTATTTTTACTACTATATATCTATTAATTTAGATCGCTTTTAGTGAAACATTTCATGTAGAAAATATTTTCGTTTTGTTAATTTATAATAAAGTTAAAGAAGACACGAATAGTCACTAAAATATTTTTCTTTACTATATTATATAACCCATATGTAAAAATATATATACTTTTTTAAAAAAAGATGAAAATCGCTCTTTTTAATAAGTAGAAATTGATAATTTTATAAGAAATAGTATATAATTTTTTCCTTATTATGAATAAAACACATTTAAATTGTAAAAAATATATACATATTATAATTACAATAGGGAGGCACATTATGGGAAAAACACCTTTAAAAAAAGTTATAAAAGCTAAATTAAAAACAAATAAGGAATTAACTAAGAATGAAATGCTCAGAGAGACGTTAAAATATGAAATAGCAGAAGAATTAGGATTAACTAGTAAAATAGGTGAGTGTGGTTGGAGTGGACTAACTGCAGAAGAAACGGGTAGAATCGGAGGATTAATGACAAAAAGAAAAAAAAGCATAAATTTACCTAAAAACAAAGACTTTTAAAGATATTTAGTAAAATACTTTGGACAATATTTGGTGTATAGGTTAGTATAATATATACCAATATAGTTTTAAAGACATTTCAGAAGGAAAGTTTCCCATTTTAATATGTGGGAGTTAACAAGGGTTAAATCTCGTTCTGAAGTTGTCAATGCATCTTCTTCGAAGCTGTTGTAGCGACCCAGGAGATGATTTAAAGAAGAGGTTTTGGAAAAGGGGAAATGTTAATATGGACTGTTATAAAGAGTTTGCTCGCATATATGATGAATTAATCAATGCTGATATTGATTATAAAACATGGGCAGCTAACATATTATGTATTTGCAAAGAATATAACCTAGGTATGGATAGTTATTTAGATTTAGCATGTGGTACAGGTAATCTTACTATAGAAATTGCAAATGCATTTAAACATATATGGGCAGTTGATTTATCTAGTGATATGTTAAGTCAGGCAGAAAAAAAAATGCGGGAAGAACTTATAAAAGCAACATTTGTATGTCAAGATATTTGTAAACTTAATTTAAATAATAAGTTTAATCTTATAACTTGTTGTTTAGATTCTAGCAATTATATATTAGAAGAGAAAAATTTTGAAAAATATTTATCAGGAGTTTATAATTTATTAAAAGAGGATGGTTTATTTATTTTTGATCTTAACTCTTATTATAAGCTGACTACAGTGCTTGGTAATAACACTTATAATTACGATAGTAATGATTTAGTGTATATTTGGGAAAATTATTTAGAAAATGATATAGTAGAAATGAATTTAACCTTCTTTGTAAAAGAAGGACAAGTATATAGACGATTTGATGAGATGCACTTAGAAAGGGCTTATAAAGAAGAATATGTAGAAAGAATTATAAAAGAAACTGGATTTAAAATAGTTAGAAAAATGGATAGTTATGAAGATAAAGCAGTAAATAATCAGACAGAAAGAATATGTTATGTATTAAAAAAGTGAGAAATTAAAAAACGAAAAATATGGGAGGTAAGGATATGGATAAAATAATTAGAGCTACTGCAAAGGATGGTCAAGTTAGGATAGTTGCAGCAATAACTACTGAACTAGTAAATGATGGAGTTTTAATGCATAAATGTGCACCTACAGCGGCTGCTGCCTTTGGCAGAATGTTAACAGCGGGTACTCTTATGGGCACACTTTTAAAGTCCGAGCAAGATAGTTTAACACTCCAAATTGATGGAGGAGGTCAGGCTAAGGGTATAGTGGTAACTGCTCATGCTGATTCAAGTGTAAAAGGTTATATAGGAAATCCTAATGTAGATTTACCTGCAAATAAATTAGGTAAACTTGACGTAGGTGGTGCTGTTGGTAAAAGTGGTTATTTAAGAGTTATAAGAGATATGGGACTCAAGGAACCATATGTAGGTCAAGTACCAATACGTACAGGTGAAATTGGCGACGATTTAGCATATTATTTTACTGTTTCAGAGCAAACACCATCAGCCGTTGGGCTTGGAGTTTTAGTTGACACAGACATGAGTATTAAAGCTGCTGGAGGATTTATAATTCAAATGATGCCTGATGCAGATGAATTTTTAGCTGATATGATAACCTATAGACTTGAAGAAATTCCATCTATAACTGATTTTATAGCAAAAGGCATGAGCATTGAGGAAATTTTGGAATTCATTTTTGAGGATATGAAATTAAAAATACATGAAGAAATTAAGCCTATGTATAAATGTGATTGTTCTAGAGAAAGGGTTGAGAGGGCGCTTATAAGTATAGGGAAAAAGGATTTAGAGGAAATATATAATGATGATAAAACAGAAGAACTCAAATGTCATTTTTGTAATAAAAATTATGAATTTAATCATGAGGATATTGGAAAACTTCTTAAAGAGTCCAAAGCTTAGAAAATAATTATATTTTAATAATAACATAGAGAATATAAATATATATTAAAAAACGCAGATAAATGGAGTAAATTCAATTATCTGCGATTATAATTAAGGTAATCATGTATAATTACTATATTTGTTATTGACAGTTTCAAGAAAATTTTATAATATAGTAAAGTAATGAGCAGCGAAGTGGTAAATATTAAGTATATAAAACAGTTAACACATAAAGTTGTTGACAAGTTTTATGAAATGATGTAGACTATAGTAGTTGCACATAACACATGTGGGAGCATAGCTCAGCTGGGAGAGCATCTGCCTTACAAGCAGAGGGTCATAGGTTCGAACCCTATTGTTCCCACCACATATGGCTCAATAGCTCAGTTGGTTAGAGTGCCGCCCTGTCACGGCGGAGGTCGA
>ERZ1463035.89-NODE-89-length-17642-cov-13.889862_pt1 | contig 17642 bp, 11 predicted proteins | sample MGYA00564486_ERZ1463035 | MGnify/ENA primary metagenome ERZ1463035 (study PRJEB39244, sample SAMEA3635149) | Helicobacter pylori | study: EMG produced TPA metagenomics assembly of PRJEB11511 data set (Assembly of a 5300-year-old Helicobacter pylori... | reverse complement strand
ATAATTTCATTTCTTTACCTATTTCTCTGTTTAATTTTCAAAGACCAATTTGTTTTGTCATCATGTGACGACCTTTACCATTATAAATCTTTTTCGATTCATTGTCAACCATAAAAAAATAATTGATAATAAATCTTATAAAATCACTATTCACTCCAAGTTAATTTATAACCATGTGTTCCAGCGACAATTAATATAATATCATATGTATAAAACGCCATTTCTTTATTATCTCCCGTTTTACTTGTTTATTTCTATTTTTATCATTATTTCTATCGTATATTCCATTTTACTCATAGTGATACGCTTGGAGCATTTTTTATCACTTTAATCCCACTGTATATAAGACTTTATATTATATGTTCATTATCTTAATTAACATTCATTAAAATCATCTTATTATTCCCTGTAATAACATCATATTCTTATAAATAAAATAAAAACTCCAATAATCTTACTGAAGTTTTTATTAATACTCATTATACCCTATCTTTATTTTAATGCCATTACTATTTCCTTATACTTATTACCTCTTACTTCAAAATTTTCAAACATATCAAAACTTGCACACGCAGGTGACAACGTTACGATATCACCAGGTTTAGCCAGTTGCTTTGCCGTATAAATTGCTTCATTAAGTTCCTTTGCAAGTATAATCTCTAAATGTATTTTTTTGTCCCTTACCATACGTTCAAAAACTTCTTTTATTTTATACTTAGTAGCTCCAATTAATATTAGTGTTTTGATATTCAAATATGCTTCCTCTGCCAACGGCTCAAAAGGCAATTTTTTATCATAACCACCTGCAATTAATATAACAGGTTTTTCAAAAGCTTTAAGGCTTGCTATTGTTCTAGTTGGAGTAGAAGCTATTGAATCATTGTAATACTTGACTCCCTCTACTTCACGTACAAACTCGCCTCTATGTTCCACCCCTACAAAAGTGGTCGCAACTTTTCTCATGCTTTCAACTGATGCCTCTTCCTGAGTTGCACAAAAAGCAGTTAATAAATTTTGCACATTATGCATACCTTTTAATTTAATCTCATCAAGGTCACATACTACCTTATTCATAACAAATAATTTATTATCTTGAAAGTATGAGCCACCTTCCACCTTATCTATTATACTAAAATACTTAACTCTTCCAACCGCTTCTTTTCTTAATTCATAAGTTAAAACATTATCCTTATTAAGAATGAGAAGATCGTTTTCACTCTGATATTTGAATATGTTCTTCTTCGCATCTATATATTCCTCTATATTCTTATGAATATCCAAGTGATTTGGGCTTAAATTTGTCACTACTGCAACATCTGTAGAAACATTCATTGTCATAAGTTGAAAACTTGATAACTCTAATACTACCTTATCTTCTTTAGTTATTTCTTCAATATTTGCAAACAATGGATTTCCTATATTTCCTCCAACCCATGTTTTATAACCCTCATTTTTTAATATATTATATATTATAGTTGTTGTTGTTGTTTTTCCATCACTACCAGTTACACCAAAAGTTTTTGCAGGACAATACTTTATAAACTCTTCCATTTCCGATGTTATATAAGTCCCTTCTTGTTTTGCTTTTAAAAGGGCTGGATTATCTATTCTCATAGATGGAGTCTTAAAGATAACATCAAATCCAGTTAAATCATTTAAGTAATCTTCACCTAATATTAATTTAACCCCTTCTTCCTTTAAATCTATTGCTACTTTTCCAAGTGTACTTTGATTCTTTTTATCAAAAGCAGTAACAACAGCTTGCAATTTTACTAGAAAATGTATTAATGGAATATTGCTAACTCCTATACCTACAACTCCTACTTTTTTACCTTTTATATATTGTTTAAACTCTCTAAAATTCTTATCCATATAACCCTCCATATAATCATTATGTATTTCATATTATATTATTGCTTCGCATAATTGCTTATATTAATTATAACACTTAAATAGACATTTGCGATGATGTTCATAATTCTCTTAACGTCACATTAACCTTTTGGCATAACAAATATTATTTTTATTGTTTTATAAAAAAATTAGTGCATAGCATAAATTAGACTATTTAAGTCCGCCTTCATACTACACACTATATTTTAGTTCAAACTGCTAATTTTCATATAAACCTGTATCTGCTCTTGTATTTAAAATATAAGTTTCTCTTCTATAAACTTTTCAAGTTCATCTATATTTACTCTTATTTGCTCCATTGTGTCTCTATCCCTAATTGTTACTGCATTATCATCTAAAGTATCAAAGTCCACAGTTATACAATATGGAGTTCCTATTTCATCTTCTCTTCTATATCTCTTTCCTATGCTACCAGCTTCATCGTAATCTATATTGAATTTCTTACTTAACATATCAAAAACCTGAAGAGATTTCTCTGATAATTTTTTACTAAGTGGTAAAACAGCTGCCTTAAATGGTGCAAGTGCAGGATGTAAATGAAGTACTGTTCTTAAGTCTCCGCCCTTAAGTTCTTCTTCATCATATGCATTAACTAAGAATGCAAGAACAACTCTATCTGCACCAAGGGATGGTTCTATACAGTATGGTACATATTTTTCATTAGTAATAGGATCTAAATAACTCAAATCGTTACCTGAATGTTCCATATGCTTCTTTAAATCATAATCAGTTCTATCAGCAATTCCCCATAATTCTCCCCAACCAAAAGGGAACAAGAATTCTATATCACAAGTAGCATTACTATAAAATGACAATTCCTCTTTATCATGATCTCTAAATCTTAAATTTTCTTTCTCCATTCCCAAATTATATAAGAAATCAGCACATTGCTCTTTCCAATATTTAAACCATTCTAAATCTGTACCCGGTTTACAAAAGAATTCTAATTCCATTTGTTCAAACTCTCTTGTTCTGAAAATAAAGTTTCCTGGAGTTATTTCGTTTCTAAATGCCTTACCTATCTGACCTATACCAAATGGTATCTTTTTTCTTGATGCCCTTTGAACATTTTTAAAGTTTACAAAGATACCTTGAGCAGTTTCAGGTCTTAAATATATATCTGATTTCCCCTCTTCCGTTATTCCCATAGATGTTTTAAACATTAAATTAAATTTTCTAATATCAGTAAAATTGTTCTTTCCACATTTAGGACATACTATTTTTTCTTTTTCCATATAATCTTTTAGTTCTTCATTTGTCCATCCATCAGCAGTAGCTACTTCCGCTCCAAGTTCTGTCATATGATCCTCTACTAACTTATCAGCTCTAAATCTAGATTTACAATCTTTACAATCCATTAGGGGATCTGAAAATCCTCCAACATGTCCTGTTGCTACCCATACTTCTGGATTCATGAGTATTGCGCAGTCAACCCCTACATTATATGGACTTTCTTGAACAAATTTTTTCCACCAAGCTTTTTTTATATTGTTTTTAAATTCAACTCCTAAAGGACCATAATCCCATGAGTTTGCGAGTCCTCCATATATATCTGATCCCGGAAATACAAATCCCCTAGTTTTACATAAAGTAACAATCTTATCCATGCTTTTTTTTAACACCATTTTAATACCTCCTAATTTTTAAATATAAAAAAAGGACTATACCGTAAGGGACGAAAATTATTTCCGCGGTTCCACCCTTATTGGCACATGCCCTACTCTAAGTTTTATTCACTCAAAAGTTCCTTTCACAACAACACTTTGATTGTTTACACTATCCACAATCTCTCTTATAAAGCATTACTACTACTCTTCTTTATCATAGTGAAATATTTTATTATATTAATGTATCATTAATTCTCATATTATGTTTAGTTTATACAGTATAAATAAAAAAATGGCTCCGCGAAAAGGATTTGAACCTTCAACCTATCGGTTAACAGCCGAGCGCTCCACCGTTGAGCTATCGCGGAATAACATTATTATTAACTATAATGTCATTATACCATATAAATTTTAAAATGCAATAGTTTATTTCAAATAAATTAAAATATAAAAAAAGACTAAATTAATATAGTGAGTTAAAACAAAAGGGCATTTTAGATTAACTAAAATGCCCTATAAATTACTGCATTGGTTTCATTGTAGGGAACAATATAACATCTCTTATTGAATAAGCATCAGTTAGGAACATTACCAATCTATCAATTCCTATGCCGAGGCCTCCTGTTGGTGGCATTCCTGTTTCTAATGCACTCATAAATTCTTCATCTATTAAATATGCCTCATCATCGCCTAATTCTCTTTCTTTAGCCTGTTGCATAAATCTTTCTCTTTGAACAACTGGATCATTGAGCTCCGAATATGCATTACAAATTTCTCGTCCAAATATAAATCCTTCAAATCTCTCTGTAAACTCTTCATTTCCTCTCTTCTTCTTTGTAAGAGGGGATATTTCTACAGGATAATCACATAAGAATGTTGGTTGGATTAATTTTTCTTCCACATATACTTCAAATAATTCATTTAATATATCTGCCTTTGTACAATCTTTTAATTCTTTTTTAAATTCTAGATGTTTCTCTTTAGCTATAACTCTAGCTTCTTCATTAGTAGCTATTTGAGTAAAGTCCACACCTGAATATTCTTTTACTGCATCTACCATAGTAATTCTTCTCCATGGTGGTGTAAAATCTATTTCAGTTCCTTGATAATTTACTTTCATAGTTCCATGTATTTTTTCACAAACATAAGCTATCATATTTTCAGTGATTTCCATCATATCATTATAATCCGCAAAAGCTTCATATAATTCTATCATTGTAAATTCTGGATTATGTCTTAAATCAGTTCCTTCATTTCTAAAGTTTTTGCCCATATCATATACCTTTTCAAAACCAGCAACAATAAGTCTTTTTAAATATAACTCTGTAGCAATTCTAAGATACATATCAATGTCTAATGCGTTATGATGCGTCATAAATGGTCTTGCTGCAGCCCCTCCTGCTATTGGTGATAATATTGGAGTTTCAACTTCTAAGAACCCTTTTTCATCTAAAAATTGCCTAATAGTCTTGACTATCTCTATTCTCTTTAAAAATGTATCTTTAACTTGTGGGTTAGATATTATATCTACTTCTCTTTGTCTATATCTTAAGTCAGGATCTTTTAATCCATGCCATTTTTCTGGAAGTGGTTTTAGAGCTTTTGCTATAAGCTGAAAATCAGCTATATGTAGTGATATCTCACCAGTTTGTGTAACAAATGTTGTACCAGTAACACTTAAAAGATCTCCTATGTCAAAGCTTTTGTATTCTTTTAATTTTTCTTCACCTACGGCATCTATTTTTATGTATAGTTGTATTTTTCCATATCTATCTTGTAAATCAGAAAAACCTGCTTTACCATGAACTCTTTTAGACATAAGTCTCCCTGCAACAATAACCTCTGTTCCCTCTAATTTCTCATAATTGTCCTTAACCTCTTGAGATGTATGTGTTCTCTCAACTTTGTATACATCAAATGGATCCTTACCTTCTTCTTTTAAAGCAGCTAATTTTCGTCTTCTTATGGTTACCTGTTCATTATATTTAGATTCAAGTTCATGCATACTTTTCTCTTGACTTTTTTCTCCGTTCTTTTTTTCGTTTGACATTACTACCCCTCCTACTTTTCTTTAGGTCATAAAATAATTATTAATAATTAAGTCTAACACAGTTTTTCTATATATGTGTTTTATATGTATATATTTCTTTAGGGCACTTATCAATTATAAATTGTTAAGTACCCTTATTATTTGTAACCGCTCTATTATTTATAAAAATTTATCTTTATAAATACTTTGTTTTATATTAAACTTTATTCTCTAAAGATTAAATGACCTTCAAATACTTACCCACGTCTTACTTCTAATATTTCATATTTACCAACACCATCTGGCACAGTAACCTCTATAATTGCCCCTGCTTTCTTGCCAACAAGCGTCCTTCCAACTGGCGATTCATTTGATATCTTATTTACCATTGGATCTGCTTCTGCTGATCCCACTATATAAAATTCAACTTCTTCATCAAATTGGTAGTCCTTAACCCTAACTATTGCTCCAATACCCACTACATCTTTTTCAATGTCATTTTCATCTACGACACTTGCATTCCTAAGCATGTTCTGTAATTGCAATATCTTTCCTTCTACAAATGCTTGCTCATTCTTAGCATCCTCATACTCTGAGTTCTCACTCAAGTCTCCATATCCAAGTGCTACTTTAATTTTTTCTGTTATATCTTTTCTCTTAACGGTTTTAAGAATCTCTAATTCTGCCTCCAACTTAGTAATCCCCTCATAGGTCATCACATATTGTTTTGGTTCACTCATATATTTCTCCCCTTTTAAATTTTTATTACATAAGTTAATAACCATTTATAATATCCACTGTAAGTTAACAATCTCATGGTATGTTTCTCCCCCACCATGATAATGTGTTTTTAGTATATCCGAAATGCACTTTATATAATATAAGACTAATAAGTCAAATTAATGAAATATTTGATCTAAAATTTATTATTATAATAACAATCATGTAACCATTTAGCCATTATAAATCAGAGAGTCCATATTGTCAATATATTTATTAAACATATTTATATATTACATTATTTTTAAATTTTGTATATTCTAGGAGTAAGTCATTGTAAATTATTATATTACTATCTTATTCAGTGTTAATTCTATAAATTCATCTTTTCATTATATATTTATAGTCCACAATCAAACTTTAAACACTCTTCAAAAATTCTTTGTAATCTAAAAGCAATTGTTTAACCTCAACATAATTTTTTTTAGTGTTAATTTTGCTCTTAACTTCAGCACAATTGCTAAGACCTTTAATATACCAAGCTGTATGCTTTCGCATTTCTCTAACTGCCTTAATTTCTTCGTAATATCTTACAGCTAAATCTAAATGCCTTATGCACATATCTATTTTCTCGCCTTGTGTTGGGTATATGACCTCTTCTTTATTCATTGCCTGCATAACTTCTCTAAAAATCCACGGATTGCCCATAGCACCTCTTGCAATCATTATAGCATCGCAATTAGTAATTTCTTTTATCCGAATTGCATCCTCTACAGAAAATACATCTCCATTCCCTATTACCGGTATTTTAACGCTTTCTTTCACATCCCTTATAATGTTCCAATCAGCCTTACCTTCATACATTTGTTCGCGGGTTCTACCGTGAACCGCAATAGCATCCGCTCCAGCATCTTCTAGATATTTAGCAAATTCAACTGCATTAATACTATTTGAATCAAAGCCTTTTCTAAATTTGACCGTAACTGGCTTTGTAGAAACCTTTTTCATTTCTTTTATTATTTGTGCTGCAAGTTTAGGATTTTTCATTAATGCAGATCCCTCACCATTTTTCACTATTTTATGCACAGGACATCCCATATTTACATCGACAATAGATATATCATCCCTTGCATTGAAAATTTCACAAGCACTAGCCATAATCTTAGGATCATTTCCAAATATCTGAATAGCTATAGGTTTCTCTCCACCTGATATTCGCATAAGCGACTGCGTATTACTACTAGCATAATATAATCCTTTAGCACTTACCATTTCAGAATACAAAAGACCACAACCTAGTTCTTTGCATAAGCCTCTAAAAGCGATATCTGTAATTCCTGCCATAGGAGCCAAAAAAATATCGTTTTTCAATTCGACATTTGATATTTTCATTAAATCACCTATTCCCTGTTTTTTTCATAAATCATTCTAAGCCCTTCTAGCGTCAGATTTGGATGGAACTCATCAATAGTGGTCGAGTCTTTGGTTATTAACTTTGAAAGTCCCCCTGTTGCCACTACAAAAGGTTCTTCTTCTCCCATACTAATCATTTCACTTTTCATTCTATTAACAATATAATCTACCTGCCCTATATATCCATATATTATTCCAGACTGCATACTTGCAACAGTATTTTTACATATAACTGTATCTGGTTTTATAAGTTCAACTCTAGGTAACTTTGCCGCTCTCTCAAACAAAGCTTCTGAAGCTATTTTAATACCAGGACATATTGTTCCACCTAAATAATTAGCATCTTTACTTATAGCACAAAAGGTTGTAGCTGTTCCAAAATCAATTAAAATTAATGCTCTTTTATAAATTGCATGAGCAGACACAGCATTAACAATTCTATCTGCACCTACTTCTTTAGGATTGTCATATTTTACATTTATACCAGTCTTTACACCTGGACCAACTATCATAGGTATTAAATCAAAATATTTTCTTATCATATGTTCTAGTGAATACATAATATTTGGAACAACTGATGAAATTATTACTCCTTTAACATGTTCTACTTTTATGTTTCGTAAATGAAATAATTGCATTACCTGAATTCCATATTCGTCAGCTGTTTTATTTGAATCCGTAGAGAGTCTCCACTCCACAAGTAACTCTTTTTCCTTAAAAACTCCCAAAACAGTATTAGTATTTCCAACATCTAAAACTAATATCACTTTATACACCACCTATATAATATAAAACGACTTGCAATCTGCTTCATGTTTTTCATATGTTAAAACGATATAATAGCATATCAAATACAATAAAACATCTATATAACCCGTTATTAATTTATCAATCTAATTCTAACAATTTGAATATATTTGTCAAGTTAAATATTTATATGAAATTTTCATTAATATATATATTGTTACCCTAAAATAAGGATGTTATAGATATATTCTATAACATCCTTATTAAAATTTTGCAATAGTATCACATATTTTTAGAATAGCCCTGTAATAGTACCATCTTCAAAAATATCCATCTTATTTGCTGCAGGTATCTTTGGAAGTCCTGGCATTGTCATTATATTTCCAGTTAGCGCTACAATAAATCCAGCTCCATTAGATATAGTAATTTCTTTTATATTTATCGTAAAATTTGTTGGTCTACCCAAAAGTCTCGGATTATCCGACAAAGAGTTTTGAGTTTTAGCAACACATATAGGTACTTTATCAAGCCCTAGCTTTTCTATTTCAGCAATTTGCTTATTTGCAGCTGGAGTATATTCTACACCGTCAGCCCCATATATTTCCGTGGCAATAATATTGATTTTTTCTTTTATAGGAAGTTTCTCATCATATAGAACCTTAAAATTACTTTTATTATTTTTAATAGTATCTATTACTTTACTTGCGAGTTCTAGTCCTCCCTCTGCTCCCTTTTCCCAAACCTCTGTCAAATCTACCTTAACACCCTTTTGTGCGCAAAATTCTTTAATAAACTCTATTTCTTCTTCAGTATCAGAACTAAATTTATTTATTGATACTATTACCTGAACACCATATTTCTCAATATTCTCTATTTGTTTTTCTAAATTTCCAATTCCTTTTGAAAGTGCTTCTACATTAGGTTCGCTTAATTTATCTTTTTTTACTCCACCATGATGTTTAAGCGCTCTTATTGTAGCCACAAGAATCACGCAATCTGGTTTTAGATTACCATACCTAGATTTTATATCAAAAAATTTCTCAGCTCCTAAATCTGCACCAAATCCTGCTTCTGTTACAACGTAATCACCTAACTTAAGTGCCATTTTTGTTGCAAGTAGACTATTACAGCCATGAGCGATATTAGCAAAAGGTCCACCATGTATGATAGCTGGAGTGTTATCTAATGTCTGAACTAAATTTGGTTTTATAGCATCTTTCATAAGCAGAGCCATAGCACCATTAACAGATAAGTCCTTACAATAAACCGGGTTGCCACTCAAATCATATGCAACTAAAATTCTACCCATTCTTTCCTTTAGGTCCATAAGGTTACTTGCCAAACATAAAATAGCCATTATTTCTGATGCAACTGTTATCATAAACCCATCTTCACGTGTAAATCCATTAGGCTTCCCACCAAGTCCAACAACAATATGTCTTAAAACCCTATCATTCATATCCATAACTCTTTTAAATATGATTTTCCTGCTATCAATTCCAAGTTCGTTACCTTGTTGAATATGGTTGTCTATAGCCGCTGATAATAAATTGTTAGCAGCAGTTATAGCATACATATCTCCAGTAAAATGCAAATTTATATCCTCCATTGGTACAACTTGAGCATATCCGCCACCAGCAGCGCCACCTTTAATTCCAAATACAGGTCCAAGAGATGGTTCTCTTAAAGCAATTACCGCATTTTTACCTTGTTTACATATTGCGTCGGCAAGGCCTATTGTTACCGTTGATTTCCCTTCTCCAGCTGGAGTAGGATTAATTGCAGTAACTAATATTAATTTCCCATCTTTTTTATTTTCATTTCTTCTTAATACATCAAGCGAAATCTTTGCTTTATATTTTCCATATAAATCAATATCATCCTCGCATAATCCCATCTTCTGCGCAACTGCACTTATATGTAACATTTTAGCACTTTGTGCAATTTCTATATCACTTTTCATATGCTTCACCCCTTATATATAAATTAAACAGAAAGCATTCCTTCATAGAAATTATTTCTGTTATAGTTTTAATTATAGTTTTGTTATTAGTATCTCATTACTTCATCGCTCGTGGCATCAATATATTATTCTAAATTCACTTAAGTTAAGTACTAATAAAATTTGTTCATGTTTTTTCCCTTATGAAACTAATCTTTTATATTATATCACAATTTATATCAAATGTTTAAAGCGAAATTAAGTAAATCTTCAGAAAATTCTTTTGATAAAATATTCTATATTTTGATTTATACCTAAAAAAGAGACAAACAGGTAAATTTCCTGTTTGTCTCTTAACTTACTAATCTATGATAATCCCATTTCAGCTGATTCTGCTTTTGCAATTATAGCCTCAAATTCAGCACCCTCAAGTTTTTCCTTTAAAAGCAATTCTTGAGCTACTGCATGAAGTTTACCTATATTTTCATCAAGAATCTTTTCAGCTTTTCCATAAGCCTCATCAATAAGTGATTTAACCTCTGCGTCTATTTGAAAAGCTACTTGTTCACTAAAGTTTCTGCTTTTACCTAAATCTCTTCCGAGGAATACTTCATTATGATCATTACCAAAAGATATTGGTCCAAGAACATCACTCATACCATACTCCATAACCATTTTTCTTGCTATAGATGATGCTCTATCAATATCATTTTTAGCACCAGTGCTAATATCTTTCATTATTAATTTCTCTGCAACTCTACCACCAAGCAATCCAACCATCTCATCTTTTAGCTTTAATTTTGAAGTATATGATGTGTCTTCTTCAGGTAGATGCATTGTATATCCACCTGCCATACCTCTTGGTATAATGCTTATTTGATGAATAGGATCTGATAATGGAGAATATTTCATTACCACCGCATGCCCTGCTTCATGATATGCAGTTAATTTTCTATCTTTTTCACTAATAACCCTACTCTTTTTCTCTGGACCTGCAATAACCCTAGTTACGGCTTCATCAAGTTCTGACATTTCTATAACTTTTTTATCACTTCTCACAGTTAGTAAAGCAGCTTCATTCATTAGATTTTCTAAATCTGCACCAGTAAATCCTGGTGTTCTCTTAGCGAGTACATCAAGCTTTACCTCATCTGCTAAGTGCTTATTCTTAGAATGTACTTTAAGAATTGCTTCTCTTCCCTTAACATCAGGAGCACCTACTAATATATGTCTATCAAATCTGCCCGGTCTTAAAAGCGCTGGATCTAGTATGTCTGGTCTATTGGTTGCAGCTATCATAATTATACCTTCATTAACACCAAACCCGTCCATTTCAACTAATAGTTGATTTAGAGTTTGTTCTCGTTCATCATGACCGCCACCAACACCAGCACCTCTTTGTCTACCTACTGCATCAATTTCATCAATAAATATTATGCACGGAGCACTTTTTTTGGCTTGCTCAAATAAATCTCTTACTCTTGATGCTCCAACTCCTACAAACATTTCTACAAAGTCAGAACCAGATATACTATAAAATGGTACTCCTGCTTCTCCTGAAACAGCTCTTGCGAGTAAAGTCTTACCAGTACCTGGTGGTCCAACAAGTAGTATTCCTTTAGGAATTCTTGCGCCTGCTTCTAAATATCTTTTAGGTTGTTTTAAGAAATCTACAACTTCTGCAAGTTCATCCTTTTCTTCGTCTTCGCCTGCAACATCATCAAATGTAACTTTCCTCTTATCTGGCGTTGCGATTTTGGCTCTACTTTTACCAAAATTCATTACCCCTCTATTACCGCCACCACCACCACCGCCTTGAGATTGTTGCATATACATAAACCAAAATCCTACTAGCATTAATATAATAAGAAGTGTTGGTATTATTTGCAACCACATTGGCATACTTGCTGGCTTTACATATGTTTCTGTGACTTTATTATTTGGATGTTCATCCATAACTTGCATTAATCTCTCTAGCGGAACTGTGGTTTCATAGTTTGTTCCGTTATTTAATTGTCCTTCTACTGTTTTATCTTCTCTTACTTGAACACTTTTAACTTGTTTCTTAACCCAATAATCTTGGAATTGATTAACACTAAGTGTATCAACTTTTTTATCAGTATTAAGTAAGGCCAGTGATGCAAAAATCACGAGTACAAACACCACAAGCCAAATTGATGCACTAGAAATTTTTCTCATTAGAAACCCCCCTTTCTTTTCATTTACTATGAGATAATATCACATTAAAAAGCACTTGACAATAATATGTATATTAATAAGTAATTATTATAATACACTCTTATTTATAAATTTCATCTTTTAATATTCCTACATATGGTAAATTCCTATATTTCTCTGCATAATCCATTCCAAACCCTACAATGAAAAAGTCTGGCACATCAAATCCTACATATTTAACATCTATATCTACCTTTCTTCTTTCTGGTTTATTAAGTAAACATATAATTTCTAAACTACTTGGCTTTCTTGCAGATAGACACTTCATTAAATATTTAAGCGTAACGCCTGAATCTATAATGTCTTCAACTATCAATACATGCTTTCCTTGAATTTCAAAATCTAAATCTTTTAAAATTCTAACAACTCCTGAAGTTTTAGTTGAATTTCCGTAACTCGATACTGCCATAAAATCCATTTTACATGGAATCGTAATCTCTTTTAATAAATCTGACATAAATATAACTGAACCTTTTAAAATACCAATAAGTATAAGATCTTTACCATAATAATCCTTACTTATTTTGGCACCCATTAGCCTAATTTTATCCCTTAATTGTTCTTCATTGTACAATACCTCTTTAATATCGTTATTCATTTTTATTCCTCTCTTCCAATTCTAATCTGCAATATATTTTTAGTATCCTTTGACACCTTGAATTTTTCACTAACTCTATACCCAACTACCCAACTTATATCATCCCCAAAACATATTAAAGGTATTTCATTTCTTTGAGACTTAGGTATTTTTAAATCAATAAACAAATCCTTTATTTTTTTATTACCATTCATACCAAGTGGCATAAATTTATCTCCATCTTTTCTATGCCTTAGTACTATAGGCTCATTTATCTGATCATAATCAAAATATTTAATATAATCAGTTCCTGTAAATTCAGTAGTTTTTAGTTTAGGTATAACATCAATTTTTATTACCTTATTTAAAGAATGAATAATATTTTCCTGATTAATATTTAAGGAATATTTTTTATCATTAGCTTCAATCTTTTTTACATATATATATATGTTTATATCTCCATAACAATTTTCAACTATTATGTTTTTCGGAAGCATTATATTTTTACCTGTATCATGTTTTTGAAGTTCTATAATACTTAGTATATGAATTTCTTCAAAATTGTATAAATTATGATTAACAGCAAGTAAAGCACTTCTAATTATCCTACTTAGAATTGCTTCGTGCAAACTAAATGCACTTTTGTTTATTATAACCCTTTGCTGGCTTATCTCACAATTTTTTTCATATTCTTTATCAGAAACAATTTTTAAAAAATCATTGTCTTTTTTCACGATGTTTGATAATCGATTTAATGTTTTAATTATATCTTTATTAAAATTTTCTTCCATATATGGAATAAGCTCAAGTCTTATTTTATTTCTTGCATAAATATTTTCTAAATTTGATTTATCTATCCTAGGGTTAATATTGTTAATAGAATTGTACTTTTCAATTTCTTTTCTACTAAGCTTAAGTATAGGCCTTACATATATTTTGTCACGAACCGGCTTAATCCCAACCATTCCCTCAATGCCTGTTCCTCTCATTATCCTCATTAAAATTGTCTCAGCTTGATCGTTTGCATTATGGGCTAATGCGACCTTATTGGCATTTAATTTAATTATAAGTTCCTCAAAAAAATTATATCTAACTTCTCTTCCTGCCATTTCACAAGATAAGTTTTTTTCCGTAGATACCTTATTTACGTCTACTTTAGCGCTATAAAAAGGTATATTCAAACTCTCACAAGTTTTTTTTGCATATTCTTCATCTTTATCCGATTCTTCTCCTCGAAGACAGTGATTCAAATGTGCACCTACAAGTGTAATTCCAAGTTTATCTTTAAGTTCATTTAAAATATAAAGCAAACATGTGGAGTCAGGCCCACCAGAAACTGCAACTATAACTTTATCTCCCTCATCAAACATCGAATTTTCTCTTATAAAACTCATTACCTTTTCTGACAAAACTTTCACTTCCCAAATTTATTTTTAAAAATATTCTATGATTTATATATATTTGTATATTTTAATACTATATCACTATATCATACCACAATATAATATAGTAACACATATTCTCTATTTATTTAAACATTTTTTAACTATCATAAAAAAAATTAAAATGAAGAATACATATCAGGCTATTGCCTTTTATATATATTTTCTTCATTTTAAATTTTTCTATAAACAATTTTATTATATGATACTATCTAAAATCATTTTTTGTTTCATAAGAATATACTAATATAAACTGTATATTTTTGAAACTAGGACTGTCATATCATCCTTTACCTTATTCCCACTTAATTTTTTCGCCTCAGCAAGCAAACCTTCAGCTAAATCATTGGGCCTATTACATTTATGTTTACCCAAATAATCAACTACCCAATCAACTCTACCTACATTTTCATCATTATAATCTAGCACTCCGTCGCTGACCATAACTATGACATCACCATTTTTTAGCTTCATTTGTTGCATATCTATATCTGCCTTATCTAAAACACCAATAGGAAGTGACTTAGATTTTATAATTTCTAAGCTATCTCCAGATTTCAAAAATGTTGCAACTGCTCCAACTTTTAAGAAATCAATTTTACCAGTATATAGATCTATACTGCTTAAATCAATTGTTGAAAATTTTTCTTCTTCAGAAAATCTCAATGTCATTATAGAATTTACAGTGTTAATCGCCGTAATTTTACTAAATCCTCCGGCTGTAAACTTCTCTATTAATTCAACAACAGCCTCACTCTCTCTCCCTGCTTGTGGACCTGATCCCATGCCATCACTAATAACCGACATATAGCTACCATCAGAAAGTTTACCAAAACTATAACTATCTCCATTTTGTTTTTCACCTTCTTTGCACTGCCTAGCGACACTTGATACCACATGGAACTTAGGTGTTTCTTCAATATTTACCTTACAAACATTTGTCTTAGCATCTATGCAGCATCCCTCATCACTAACACACATAGCTTTTCCTGTAACTTCATTTATAATAGGTAATAACTCCTTAACACACATTTGCCTTCCACTACAAGCATCTAGTGATAATTTTATACTAAGTCGTCCTAGTTTATCATTTAAACACATAAGATCATTATGCTTAATTCTATTTTTATCTAAGGCTCTGCATACTAGTTTTTCCATAGACGAATCTATTTGGATTTCAGAATTAAAGTCTTCAACAATTTCTCCTACGGAATCTGCCATGTTACCAATCTGATTTGCTAAAAGTTCTCTCCCCTCACTAAGTCTAGTTCTCCACATTTCATTTATAATGTGCTTATTAACAATATCCTCCGCATTTTTAAGTATGGCAGTTCTCTTTATACATTTTCTTTCAATTTCATCAGGTACACTACTACTCTTTCTTTCAAGATTTTCAATTAGTTCTTCGAATGCTGCATATGTATAATGTAATTCTCTTTTCCAGCACATCGATTTCATATTGCAATTACTACACACCCTATCTGCAAGGTTTTCAACAAGTGCACTACTTTTACCCTTCATAGCTAACTTGTCATTATCTACTAAATTATTTACTATATCCGACATATTAGAAAGTACATACGAAAAATTATTTAGTCTTCCTACAAATGTGTCCTTAATTTTATTTATATACCCTTGCTCTATGCTTTGCTTTTTTTTATCTGAATTAAACTCTATAGACAATTTATCGTAAGTATTCTGTGGTATTAGTAAAAATATTATCCCCGCTACAAATGCTTCAAATAATATAAACGTAGATCCAGTGTTACAATATATCTTTATTATTGAAAAAGCTACTAAATAAGATGTAACACTTAAAATTTTTCCAGTCTCTTTGAAAATACCTGTTATTAAACCACATATGCCATACATCCCTATAAAAATAATCATATTTGGCGATGACATACCTACAATAATACCCATCGCAACTCCTGATGCAGCACCCGCTCCACTTCCATTAATGTATGCTATCATTATAACAAATGCGAGCCCCAAAATATTTGTAACCGATATAGTAAAAACACTAAGCCCCCAAGTACCCGCTATAATTAACGAACTTATAATTGACATACTTATTATTTCTTCATTTGAAAATATATGTTTTGTTTTAATCTCCTTAAAGCATAAAAGACTATAGTCAAGAATAAAATATAAAGGGAAGATACATAGGACTAGAAAAAAAGAATTTAAAAAAGCCATTAAAGCACTTACTCTAACTATAAAAAAATTATAGGTAAACAATTCAAACATAATAATTAAAAACATAGAAACTATAGCTTTAGTTTTAACTTCCATTTTGCTAAATACATGACTTAACAAAGCAATTGTAACTATTATTACTAAATATGATGGCAAATTCTTTATTTTTTCATACAAAGTAATATATCCTAACAATGTACCACTTGCTGTAATTATTGAAATTTTATCATCATTAATAAATATTGTAGCTATTAAGAAAGCTATTCCAAATGGGGCTGTGTTATTAACAAGAATGACCCTGCTTATTAATAAAGCCATCGTAAAATAAAAAATTCCTCTTAAAATTAAATTAACATTTAATGCATTTTTCTTTTGTATTTCATCCTTTACCTTTCTAACTCTTTCGTATGGAGATATATCAATTCCGTATTGCATATTATAACTCACCCACCTTTATATTTAGGACTTCATTATAACAAATCGCTTTGGAAATAAATGTCATAAAGTGGGACGTTTGTATATTTTTTATGGGACAATAAAACATATATTTTTTATATCCTAATTATACATTTCCCTATAATATAAAAAAACCTACTATATTAATTTAGCATGTTTTAAAATACTTTATATATATTGTCACTTATTGGAATTATACATTTAAGAAATTTACACTAATATGTTTTGTTTTAAAATATGTTTTAAAATAGGCGAAAAATAGGCGAAAAAATAACTCATAAGTTTTCTTATGAGTTATTGATTATGGTAGCGGAAATAGGACTTGAACCTACGACCCTTCGGGTATGAACCGAATGCT
>ERZ1463035.88-NODE-88-length-17745-cov-13.810741_pt1 | contig 17745 bp, 12 predicted proteins | sample MGYA00564486_ERZ1463035 | MGnify/ENA primary metagenome ERZ1463035 (study PRJEB39244, sample SAMEA3635149) | Helicobacter pylori | study: EMG produced TPA metagenomics assembly of PRJEB11511 data set (Assembly of a 5300-year-old Helicobacter pylori... | reverse complement strand
CTGAGGATGTCATCTTAAAAATAAAGGAACAAAATGATATTGTGGATGTAATATCAGAAAGAGTGAAACTTAAAAAGGTAGGAAAAAATTATACTGGTCTTTGTCCTTTTCATAATGAGAAGAGTCCATCATTTACAGTGTCCACGGAAAAACAAATTTATAAATGTTTTGGATGTGGGGAAGCTGGAAATGTAATTAGTTATGTTATGAAGGACAGAAATGTAACTTTTCCTGAAGCTGCAAGGATACTTGCGCAAAGGGCTAACATTAGTATAGAAATAGACAATGGAGAAAATAATGTACAACGTGACATGTATAAAAAAATGTACAATATTAATGTGGAAGCGGCCAGGTATTTTTATGAAAACTTAAGAAAGGATAAAAAGGCTGAATTATATTTCCTTAACAGAGGTATTACAGAGGCTACTATGAAAAAATTTGGGTTAGGGTTTTCTTTTGACAAATGGGATGGATTGTTATTATACCTAAAAAAGAAAGGCTACTCCGAACTCGATTTACTTAATATAGGATTAATTGTTAAAAGTCCTAAGGGATCTTATTATGATAGATTTAGAAATAGAATAATGTTCCCTGTGTTTGATTATATGGGTAAAGTAATTGGATTTGGTGGAAGAGTTTTAGATGATTCGAAACCTAAATATCTAAATTCACCGGAAACTCCATTATTTCATAAAGGATTAAATCTTTATGGATTAAATTTTGTAATTAAAAACAATAGATCTCGAACGATAATTATTGTAGAAGGATATATGGATTGTATTTCACTTCATCAATATGGGTTTTCAAATGTAGTTGCGTCTCTTGGTACTGCACTCACTATTAATCAAGCAAAGTTATTAAAAAGACATGTAGATAAAGTTATTATTTCATTTGACGCTGACTTTGCAGGTCAGGCTGCAACCATAAAGGGACTTCAAATATTAAGAAGTGAAGGTTTCGATTTAAGAGTTCTTATAGTTCCTAGTGGTAAAGATCCTGATGAATATATAAAAAATAGTGGGAAGCAGGCTTTTCAGAAATTAGTAGAGGATGCTCTTCCTTTAATAGATTATAGACTTAAAAGAGCAGGAGACGGAATAAATTTTTCGAATAGTGAAATGATAATACAGTACGTAAAAAAGGTTACTGAAATTATTGCAGAACTTGATCCTGTTGAAAAAGATGTTTACATAAAAAAGGTTTCTGAGGATACAGGCATCAAAGAACAAGCAATATATGACTTATTAAGCGAAGAAATCAATAAAAGTTCTAATAAAATGAAAAAAATGAATATACAACAAGATTTTGGACAAAAATTATATTTAGAGCCAGCTTATATTAAGGCTGAAAGAACTTTATTGAAATTTATGTTTATAAATGAAGAAAATTGTAATTATATTACAGAGAATATGTCTGTTGATCAATTAGTGCTTCAAAGTCATAAAAATATATATGAGTTAATTGTTAAGTATAAAAACTTAATAATAGATGATAAAATAAAAAATATAGAACCTATATGTGAGAAAGATATAGAATGCACAAAAGAATGGATGAATATTATGGAAATTAAATTTTCTGGAAATGAAGAAGATCATAAAAAACTTATAAATGACTGCATAAAACAACTGAAAAAATTCAAGTTAGAGGAGTCGAAAAAAGAAATTATGAATAAAATCAAACAATATGAATCAAAAGGTTTACTCGAAGAATCTATAAAACTTGCTAAGGGACTTATAGAACTACAAAAGCATATAAAACAATTATAGTATTTAGAAAGGAGGTTATATGATGAAGGATAAAAGCTCAAAAATGACTATTGTTAAAAAGCTTATTGAAAAAGGCAAGAAAAAAGGATCATTAACTTATAAAGAAGTAATGGATGAACTTTATGAAATAGAGTTGTCTCCAGAGCAAATAGAGAAAGTTTATGAAGTTTTAGAATCAATGGAGATAGAGGTTGTTGGGGATATGCATGCAAAAGCTGCACCTGCTACGGGTGCTCAAGCTGAAACGGAACCCGAAACTGAAGAACTTGATGTTAGTATACCAGAAGGTATATCTATAGATGATCCAGTTCGAATGTATTTAAAAGAAATCGGGAAGGTTGCACTATTATCATCGGCTGAGGAAATAGATCTTGCTAAAAGAAATGAAGAAGGAGATCTTGCTGCTAAGAAAAAACTTGCTGAAGCTAATTTAAGATTGGTAGTAAGTATAGCTAAGAGATATGTTGGACGTGGAATGTTGTTCCTAGATCTTATTCAGGAAGGTAATTTAGGACTAATAAAAGCCGTAGAAAAATATGATTATAGAAAAGGTTTTAAATTTAGTACTTATGCTACATGGTGGATTAGACAGGCAATTACAAGAGCGATAGCCGATCAAGCAAGAACTATAAGGATACCAGTTCATATGGTTGAAACTATAAATAAACTTATCAGAGTTTCAAGACAACTGTTACAGGAACTTGGACGTGAACCTCAACCAGATGAAGTTGCTGAAAAAATGGAAATGCCAGTTGGAAAAGTTCGTGAAATAATGAAAATTGCACAAGAACCAGTGTCTCTTGAGACACCTATTGGTGAAGAAGAAGATAGTCATTTAGGTGATTTTATTCCTGATGATGATGCACTAGCGCCAGCAGAAGCAGCTGCATTTACAATGCTAAAAGAACAATTAATTAGTGTTTTAGATACATTGACTCCTAGAGAAGAAAAAGTTTTAAGATTGAGATTTGGGTTAGACGATGGACGTGCAAGAACTCTTGAGGAAGTTGGAAAAGAGTTTAATGTAACTAGAGAGAGAATCAGACAAATTGAAGCTAAAGCACTACGTAAATTAAGACACCCAAGTAGAAGTAAAAAATTAAAAGATTATTTAGATTAGAACATTTAAAAAAACACCTTTTTAAGGTGTTTTTTTATTGCTTGTGTAAAAATATGTAAATACGTTTACAAGGTAGAATTATATATGATATAATAAATTTTAGAAGGTGATTAAATGGATAGTTATGGATCGAAACGGGGATATGGGTTAGTACTTATGCTACTAACTACTGCATTATATAATATATTAATTTTAATATTGCTTAACTTTAATAACTCATATATTGTAGCTAATCTATTAAAGCTTTTATTAGTATCTTGTAATATATATCAAGCTTATTATATATTACTATTTGCCTCACTTAAATGCTGTATTGATGAGGAGAATATTAAAATTTATGCAATTTGGTCGTTAAAAAAGGTTATTATACCCTTAAATGAAGTTGAAGGATATTTTATGTCTACAGGTAAAATTAAAGGCGTAAAACTCAATGGTATAGCGGCTAGTGGGTTTGTAATGGGTAGATTTGTAATCGATAAAATGGGAATGTCTAGAATGTTTGTCACTGATAATAAAAATGTTGTTTATATAAAAACTAAACATATGAATTATGCAGTTTCACCACTAAATTATAAAAAATTTGAGGAAGATTTAATATATCACGATATACATGTTGCGCAGTGGAAGTATAAAGTGAGTAATAGTTATAATCTTCATAAAGACAAATATTTTATTGTGCCATTAATGATAGTTAGTATTATAATACTAATATTAACCTTAAATCCACTTATATTGCATTTGAAAAATGCGATACCTGATATTATGCCATTAAATTTTGATGCACAATTTAAACCAATAAAAATGGGTACTGGTAAACAATTCGCATTTACTCAGATGCTTTATGGAGTATTAAATATGGCTCTGCTTTTTTGCATGTATTATGCAAGCTATTTTTGCGCAAAATATGATAGGAAATCAGCATATAAGTATATTTATTTGTCACTAGTTGTGGCACTTATATTTTTAATTATGCAGTTTAAAATATTAATTAACTTTAGATAAGGATGAGATTAATGGAGCTTAGTATAAGATTAAAATGTATTGTTAGTATGATTGAAAAATGTGATAGCGTTATTGATGTTGGTACAGATCATGGATATGTTCCTATTTATTTAGTGCAAAATGGTATAACAAAACAGGCAATTGCATCTGATATAAATAGAGGCCCTGTTGAAAAGGCTAAAAATAATATTGTCCGTAATAATGCTTGTAATCAAATTAGTTGTAGACTAGGAAGTGGATTATCTACGGTTAAAGAAGGTGAAGTTCAGGTAGCTATTATTGCAGGAATGGGTGGCAATTTAATAAGAGATATTTTAGAAACTGATTTGGCTATTGTTAAAAAATTAAAATACGTTGTACTTCAACCAGTACAAAATGCTGAAGTACTTAGGGAATATTTATATAAAACTGGATATGACTTTATTGATGAAGAAATTTGTTATGATGATGGTAAGTTTTATGAAATAATTAAGGTTAGGTATGATTGTAAACCTAAAGTTTTGGATAGTATATATTATGAGATAAGTAAAATATTATTAGATAAGAAACACTTAGTGATGCAAGAGTTTATAGAATACAAATTACAGAAATATTCAAAAGTTTATGATTCTTTAAATGAGGATACCATTTTAGCAAAGAATAGGAAAGAAGAGCTTTATAAAGTTATACGCAAACTTAAGGAGTTTTTAGAATGTTTTTAAAAGTAAAAGATATAGAAAACATTATGGAAGAATATGCTCCCTCTATTTTTAAAGAGAGTTATGATAATGTAGGACTTATGGTTGGAGATAGTAAAAGGCTGGTTACGAAAATTTTAGTCGCATTAGATTGCACAATGGATGTAATACAGGAGTCGAAAAATAAAGGGTGCAATTTTATATTGACGCATCATCCTCTTCTTTTTGTTAAACCTAAAACAATTACAAAGGGCACAATACTCGGAAGAAAGATTATTGAGCTTATTCGTAGTGATATAAATGTGTATTCAAGTCATACAAATCTTGATTCCGTTAAAGGTGGGTTGAATGATATTGTTACTGAAATCTTAGGATTTAGTAAATATAAAATAATAGAGACCTCAGAAACAAAGGATGTTGGTATTGGCAGATTAGTGGTTTTGGATGAACCTATGTTATTTTCAGAGGTATGTGAAAATGTTAAAAGGACGCTTAAAGCAGAATTTATAAGAATTGTAGGAAATGATAATGATTTAATAAAGACTATAGCTATTATAAATGGTAGTGGTGAAGATTTTTTTTCGCAAAGTATAAAGCTTGGGGCAGACTGTATTATAACAGGAGACACTAAATATCATGGTGCTTGTGATTTGTTAGAACAAAAGATTGCTCTAATAGATGCGGGTCATTTTGAAACTGAATGGATACCATTTAAAATATTTGTGGAAAAATTTAAAAAGCGATTAATAGAAGATGGGTATGACAATGAGGTAATAATTTCTAAGTGCACTCTTGATCCATATAAAATTAAATAGTGATTGCTTTTGTTTTAATAATATGATATTATAGTTTTGCGAGTAAGCCAGACAATCGCTGCTAATTATTGCTTGCAATACATTAGAAGAGGAAAGTCCGAGCTCCACAGGGCAGGGTGCTGGGTAACCCCCAGTGAAGGCGACTTTAAGGAAAGTGCAACAGAGAGATACCGCTAAAGGTATTTTAAAACTTTAGTTTACTAAAATCTTAGAATATACTAGCAAGGATGGAAAGGCGAGGTAAGAGCTCACCAGCGCACTGGCGACTTTGCGGCTATGTAAACCCCACTTGGAGCAAGATCGAATAGGAGAACATTTTGGGACGGCCCGTCTCGTTCTCGGGTGTATCGCTTGAGCTTATTGGTAACAATAGGCCTAGATAGATGATTGTCAAATACAGGACTCGGCTTATAGACTTAGTCGCACTAAATATAGAAAAGTACTCACCTTAGGGTGAGTTTTTTTTACGTCGAAAAATATAAAAAAAATTATTCCAAAATGACCTTTTATAATTGATCAAAGTATACTATAATCTTAATATAACGAATTATAAAAGATAATTAATGTTTAATATTCGTATAAATTTAATTTTTGGAGGTATTAATCATGAAAAATAAGATATATAGGTTATATGTTGAGAAAAAAACGAACTATGATATTGAAGGTGGAAAGATTTTACGCGATATAAAAATAAATTTAGGTATAACGAGTCTTAAGGGACTTAGGTTAGTCAATAGATATGATATTACAGGAATAACTCAGGAGCAGTACCTATTGTCAAAAAATACTGTGTTTTCAGAACCGACCGTAGATGATGTTTATGATGAAGAATTAGATATGTTAGAGTATAATACAATATTTGCTATTGAATTTTTGCCAGGACAATATGATCAGAGAGCAGATTCAGCAATGCAATGTATTCAAATTTTAACAAGGGAAGATAAACATATAGTGAAAACTGCAAGGTTAATTGTATTAAAGGGCAATGTTAGCATCAGTGAACTAGATAAGATTAAAGAGTATTGTATAAATGCTGTAGACTCAAGAGAAGCAAGTTTAGAAAAACCAAAACATTTAGAACAAAGATTTAATGAGCCAGAGCAGGTTAAAATAGTAGAATCTTTTATTAATATGGATGATGGTAAGCTTACAGAATTTTTAAAAAGTAACGGGCTTGCTATGAGTTTTGAAGATTTAAAATATTGTAGTGAGTATTTTAGAGAAACTGAGAAAAGAAACCCAACTATAACAGAGATAAAAGTTATTGATACTTACTGGTCAGATCATTGTAGGCATACAACTTTTAATACTGTAATTGAAGATGTGTGCATTGAAGAAGGAAAATATTCTAAACCAATTAAGATGGCTTACAAGTCATACTTAGATACCAGAGATTTTGTATACGGAGAAACAACTAGAGATGTTACATTAATGGATATGGCTGTTATTGGATTAAAGGATTTAAGAAAACAAGGAAAATTAAAGGATCTTGATGTTTCAGACGAAATTAACGCTTGTAGTATTGTAGTTCAAGCAAATGTTGATAATAAAAAAGAAAAGTGGCTCGTAATGTTTAAAAATGAAACTCATAATCATCCTACTGAAATAGAACCTTTTGGTGGAGCAGCAACTTGCCTTGGTGGATCAATAAGAGATCCATTATCTGGTAGAAGTTATGTGTACCAGGCAATGCGTGTTACAGGAAGTGGAGATCCAAGAGCAAAAATTTCAGATACTATAAAAGGAAAATTACCTCAAAGAAAAATTACGCTTGAGGCGGCTCATGGATTTAGTTCATATGGAAATCAAATAGGACTTGCTACAGGGCTAGTTTCAGAGGTTTATGATGAAGGATTTGTGGCTAAGAGAATGGAAGTAGGGGCAGTTATTGGAGCAGTGCCTTATAGCAATGTAGTGAGGGAGCAACCAATTGCATCTGATGTAGTTATACTATTAGGTGGCAAAACAGGACGTGATGGATGTGGTGGCGCTACAGGGTCATCTAAACAGCATAGTGAGAGCTCACTTTTAGATTCAGGAGCAGAAGTTCAAAAGGGTAATGCACCTACAGAAAGAAAAATTCAAAGGTTGTTTAGAAATCCTAAAGTTACTAAACTTATAAAAAGATGTAACGATTTTGGTGCAGGTGGTGTATCAGTAGCTATTGGTGAACTGGCAGATGCACTTATAATAAATTTGGATAAGGTTACTAAGAAATATGAAGGGCTAGATGGTACAGAACTTGCTATATCAGAATCTCAGGAACGTATGGCTGTTGTAGTTAGAAAAGAGGATGCTAGTGTATTTATAAAATTATCGGAAGAAGAAAATTTAGAGGCTGTAGAAGTGGCTGTAATAACTAACGATAATAGGCTTAAAATGTTATGGAAGGGAAAAACTATAGTTGATGTAAGTAGAAGTTTTCTTGACACTAATGGAGTTAAGCAACATGCAGATGTGAAAATAGCATCGCCCAAGGAGGCGGAGTACTACTTTAAAAAGAGTGCTTTAGAAAGTTTAGGTGAAACTAAATCAATAAAAGTTTTATGGAATTCTACATTATCAGACTTAAATGTTTGTAGTAAAAAAGGTCTGTCAGACAGATTTGATAGTACTATTGGTGCTGCAACAGTGCTTATGCCTTTTGGTGGGAAATATCAAAAAACACCTATTCAATCTATGATAGCAAAATTACCTGTACTTCACGGAGATACTAATACAGGTACAATAATGGCTTATGGATATAATCCTAAATTAGCGACTTGGAGTCCCTTCCATGGAGCTGCCTATGCAGTAATTGATTCTGTAACAAAGGTAGTAGCAAGTGGTGGAGATTATGAGAATATTAAACTAACATTTCAAGAATACTTTCAGAAATTATCAAAAGAACCTTTTAAATGGGGCAAGCCATTTTCAGCTCTTTTAGGAGCACTTCATGTTCAAAAGGAATTTGGTATAGCTGCAATTGGTGGAAAAGATAGTATGTCAGGAAGCTTTAATGATATGGATGTACCACCAACTTTGGTATCTTTTGCTGTGGATGTTATAAATACAGATAAGGTTATATCTCCAGAATTTAAAAAGGGAGATAGTCAGGTTGTTTTAATTTATTCAACTATAGGTGAAGACGGATTACCTGATTTTGAAAAACTCCGTGATAACTATAAATTAGTAACAAAGCTAATCAATAGTGGCAAAGTAATGTCTAGTTATGCTGTTGGAATGGGTGGACTTATAGAAGCTATATCAAAAATGAGTTTTGGTAATAATATAGGATTTACGTTTGCAAAGAATGTTCAAATTGAAGATATATTCAAAGAAAACTATGGTAGCATAGTGATGGAGATAAATAATGATGTGCTTGATGTTCTAACAAAGGAAAGTTCAAATATTAAAATACTTGGTCATACAACGGAGGAACCAGTTATTAAAGTTTTAGGTGAAACTATTAATTTAGAAGAAGCTCTAAGTAATTGGGAAGAGCCATTAGAAAGCGTTTTTAATACAAAGGTAAACAATACGAAAGTAAATAGTATGAAAGAAGTTGCTATTTCAAAGGATAATATAATAAGTAAAAATTATGAAAATGTTAAAAACCCAATACTTAAAGTTACACCTATTATTAAAATAGCAAAACCTAGAGTTATTATTCCGGTGTTTCCAGGAACTAATTGCGAATATGATTCTATGAGGGCATTTGAAAAGGCAGGGGCCGAGGTAGAGATTATGGTAATAAACAATCTCTCTGCAAAACATATCGAGGAATCTATAAAAGCTATTGCACAAAAGATAAAAAAATCTCAAATTGTTATGCTACCAGGTGGATTTAGTGCTGGTGATGAACCTGATGGTTCTGGTAAATTTATAGCTACATTCTTTAGAAATCCTATAATACGAGAAAGTATTAGTGAGTTATTAGAGCAAAGAGATGGATTGATGCTAGGAATATGCAACGGATTCCAGGCGTTAATAAAGCTTGGACTTCTCCCTTATGGAAAAATAACTGATATAACACCAGATAGCCCAACGTTAACATACAATGAAATTGGAAGACATGTATCTTGTGTTGTACAAACTAAAATAATATCAACCGTGTCTCCTTGGCTTAATAATGTAAAAGTTGGAGATGTACATTCTATTCCGGTATCACATGGCGAGGGAAGATTTGTAGCAAATGATGATGTGATTAAAAAATTATTTGCAAATGGACAGGTAGCTACTCAGTATGTAGACTTTGATGGAGCTCCAAGTTATGATATAAACTTTAATCCGAACGGTTCAATGCATGCTATAGAAGGAATTACAAGTTTGGATGGAAGGATTTTTGGTAAGATGGGTCATTCCGAAAGAGTTGGAGAAAACACTTTGGTGAATGTTATTGGAAACAAGGATCAAAAAATATTTGATGCTGGAGTAAACTACTTCAAGTAAAACACGAACTATAAAATAGAAAAACGTATAAATACATTGATATATAGATGAAAACACGAACAATAATAATATTATTAATAATAATGCATTGACTTATTTTAAAATAGATGTTAACATTAAAACATAAGTTAGGAAAAAGTAAATAGTAATTCATCGATATATTTCTAAGGATATGGCTTAGATGTTTCTACGAGAGGCCGTTTAACTTCTCACTATTGGTGAATCTTGAATTGTTATTATAAAGGGGAGTGAAGTATACCCCTAATTCAGGATTACACCATTAAAAAAATTTTTTAATGGTGTAATTTTTTTTGCAAACAATGCATCTTTTACGAAGCTATTGTAGAGACCCAGGAGATGATTAATAATCGGAGGTAAATATATGAGAGTAGGAATAGTATTTGGAAGTAAATCTGATATAGAAATAATGAAAAATGCCGCAATGGTACTTAAAGAATTTGATGTTGATTATGAAGTACACATCCTTTCAGCACACAGAGTACCAGAAAGATTGACTCAGGTAATAAGAGAAATGGAAGATGGTGGGGTAGAATGCATTATAGCAGGAGCAGGGCTTGCAGCACATCTTCCGGGAGTAATTGCATCTCAGACAATACTTCCAGTGATTGGAGTGCCAATTAAAGCTGCTCTTGGAGGCATGGATTCATTACTTTCAATTGTTCAGATGCCAAAAGCTATTCCTGTAGCTACAGTGGGAATCAATAACAGCTATAATGCTGGTATGCTTTCTGTTCAAATTTTGTCTCTTAAATACAAGGAACTTAAAGAAAAACTAATTACATATAGAAAAGAAATGAAAGAAAAATTTATATCTGAGAATGAAGAGCAAATCGAATTTTAAAAAAAATATAATTTTAAAATTAATATACTAAGGAGTGTTATAAATGGGAGATTCAGTTTTATTATATGAGGGAAAGGCTAAAAAAATGTTTAGCACAGATAATAAAGATGAAGTGAGAGTATACTTTAAGGATGATGCAACGGCTGGGAACGGTGCTAAAAAGGGTAAAATCGAGAAAAAAGGAATCTTAAATAATAGTATAACTACTACGTTATATGAGTTATTAGAAAAAAAAGGTATAAAAACTCATTTTATTAAAAAAATAAATGATAGAGAACAATTATGTAAAAAGGTTGAAATAGTACCTCTAGAAGTAATTATAAGAAATGTTGCAGCTGGTAGCATGGCCAAAAGATATGGAATAGAAGAAGGAAGTAAGCTTAAAATAGCAGTTATTGAATTAAGTTATAAAAATGATGATTTAGGTGATCCTCTTATAAATGATTATCATGCAGTAGCTATGGGCCTTACTACTTTTGAAGAATTAGGAGAAATATATACAATGGCTTTTCAAATAAATGATATATTAAAAGAAGTTTTCCTAAAACAAGATGTTAATTTAATAGATTTCAAATTAGAATTTGGAAGATTTAAGGGAGAAGTAATTTTGGCAGATGAAATATCACCAGATACTTGTAGATTATGGGATGTTAAAACTGGAGAAAAATTAGATAAAGATAGATTTAGAAGAGATTTAGGAAATGTTACAGAAGCGTATGAAGAAATATTAAATAGAATTACTAAATAAAAAATAAATTGTAACAAAGATATAGAAAATAGACTACATGTACAATAGCAATGAACATATAAGGAGGAATTTCTTTGAGTGAATTTATAGAATCAAATGAGGTCATTATTAATGATCAAGATAAGTTTAAGGATGAATGTGGTGTTTTTGGAATTCTTGCGGCGGATAAAGATTTAGATGTTGCATCGTTAACTTATTATGGACTTTATGCACTTCAGCATAGGGGAGAAGAAAGTGCAGGAATAGTATATTCTGACGGAGTTTCCCTTACTTGTGAAAAGGCTATGGGACTTGTAAGCGATGTATTTGATAAGGAAAAGATTAGTAAAATGAAGGGACATGCTGCTATTGGACATGTTAGATATTCAACTACAGGATCTAGTGAAGTTAAAAATGCACAACCACTTTTAAGTAAATCAAAATTAGGTGATATAGCAATAGCTCATAATGGAAATTTAGTAAATGCAGAAGTTATTCGTGAATTACTTGAGGATTGTGGCTATATGTTCCAAACATCAATAGATTCAGAAGTAATACTTAACTTAATTGCTAGAGGTGCAAAAAAAGGTATGGAAAAGGCAGTAGTTGATGCAATACAAGCGGTTAAAGGATCTTATGGAATAGTAATGCTTACTAAAGACAAGTTAATAGGTGTTCGTGATCAAAATGGTATTAGACCTCTTTGTATTGGTAAAATAGAAAATAGTTATGTTATAGCATCAGAAAGTTGTGCACTTGATGCAGTTGGTGCAGAATTTTTAAGAGATGTAAAACCTGGTGAAATAGTAATTATAGATGAAGCCGGCCTTACGTCTATTAATTTTGCCGAAAAAACTAAAAATGCAACTTGTTCATTTGAGTATATATATTTTGCAAGACCAGATAGTACAATTGATGGAATAAATGTGTACTCTTCAAGAGTGGCAGCTGGAGAACAGTTATTTAAAGAATCTCCAGTAGAAGCAGATATGGTAATAGGAGTTCCAGATTCAGGCCTTGCATCAGCGATAGGTTATTCTAAAATGTCCGGAATACCTTTTGGAATAGGTCTTGTAAAAAACAGATATGTAGGTAGAACTTTTATAAGCCCAACTCAAGAGATTCGTGAAAGAGCTGTTTCTGTAAAATTGAATGCATTAAAGATTAATGTAGAAGGTAAAAGAGTTATTTTAATAGATGATTCAATAGTTCGTGGAACTACAAGTAAAAGATTAGTTGATATTTTACGAAAAGCTGGGGCAACAGAGGTACATTTTAGAGTTTGTTCACCAGTAGTAAAATACCCATGTTATTTTGGAATAGATACACCATATAGAAAAGATTTAATAGGTTCGAGTATTAGTGTTGAGGAAATAAGACAAGAGATAGGTGCAGATAGTCTTGGATATTTAAGTATAGATGGACTTCTTAAAACACTTGGTCATAATGAATTTTGCTTAGGTTGTTTTAATGGTACATATCCAGTATCAGCTCCATACGAAACTGAGAAAGAAAAATTAGGAAAGTAGGGGATATTTATGATAACTTATAAAGATGCAGGTGTTAATATTGAAGAAGGATACAAATCAGTTAAGTTAATACAAGAATATGCAGCAGCAACATTTACAAAAGGTGTTTTAAATCATTTAGGGAGTTTTGCTGGTATGTTCGAAATAGGAGAGGGGTATAAAAATCCTATTCTAGTTTCTGGTACTGATGGAGTTGGGACAAAACTTGATATAGCATTTAGAATGAAAAAATATGATACTGTAGGTATTGACTGCGTTGCTATGTGTGTTAATGATGTCCTTTGTCATGGGGCAAAACCTCTTTTCTTTTTAGATTATATTGCTTGTGGTAAATTAGATTCTAAAGTATCGGCGGAACTTGTAAAAGGGGTGTCAGATGGATGTATTCAATCTAATTGTGCACTAATAGGCGGCGAAACTGCTGAAATGCCAGGCTTTTATCGCGATGGAGAATATGATATGGCAGGATTTACTGTAGGAATAGTTGATAAACATAAAATTATTGATGGGTCTGCTATTAAAGACGGATATTCCCTAATAGGGATTGAGTCAACAGGCCTTCATAGTAATGGATATTCCTTAGTTAGAAAGTTAATACCAAATTTAGATGAGGATTTTAATGGAGATAAGATAGGCAAGACACTTTTAACTCCAACAAAAATATATGTAAAAACTGTATTAAATCTTTTAGATAAATTTGATATAAAAGGCATGGCTCATATAACTGGTGGCGGTTTTTATGAGAATATACCAAGAATGTTTAATGGAGCGTTTACTGCAGTAGTTGATAAAAATAGCTTTAATACTCCAGATATCTGCAAACATTTAATGTCTCTTGGTGTAACTGAGGAGCATATGTTTAACACATATAATATGGGAATAGGATATGTATTATGTGTTGAAGATAAAGATGTTGTAAAAATTATAAAGACAATTAATGATTTAGGAGATAAAGCATATAAAATTGGTCATGTTGAAGCCGGGGGTGCAGGAGTTTGTTTAAAATAGCTGTATTGGTCTCAGGAAGCGGAAGCAACCTTCAAGCTATAATAGATAATATAGAAAGTGGGAACCTAAACTGTTCTATAGAAGCTGTAATTAGTGATAAAAAAGATGCATATGGCATAGATAGAGCAAAAGCTAAGAATATAAAAACCTTCATATTAGACAGAAAGCAATATGGAAAAAACATTTCTGCTGAAATATTGAAAATTCTAGATGGAAAAGTTGATCTAATAGTACTCGCTGGTTTTTTATCTATACTTCAAGGTGAACTACTATCTGTATTTAAAGGTAAAATTATAAATATACATCCATCACTTATACCATCATTTTGTGGTGGTGGTATGTATGGACTAAAAGTACATGAAAAGGCTATAGAATATGGAGTTAAAGTTTCTGGGTGCACTGTCCATTTTGTAGATGAGGGAACAGACTCAGGACCAATAATAATTCAAGATGTTGTACCTGTTTTCAGCGAAGATACAGCTAAGGAGTTACAACTAAGAGTTTTAGAACAGGAACATAAGGCACTACCTGAAGCTATTAATTATATAATTAAGAGAAGAATAAGGATTAAAGGAAGAAAAGTACTAGGTATGTGAAAGGTGGAATTTTAATGATTAAAACAGCACTTATAAGTGTTTTTGATAAAGAAAATATTTTAGGACTTGCAACATCACTTCAAAATAATGGTGTAGAGATTATATCTACAGGCGGAACATTTAAATACTTACAAGAAAATGGCATAAAAGTAAAGGAAATTTCCGATGTTACAGGGTTTGAAGAGATATTAGATGGAAGAGTTAAAACATTGCATCCAGTTATTCATAGTGGGATACTTGCCATTCGTGATAATAAAGAACATATGGCAACTATTAAAGCAAAAGGAATAAAACCTATTGATATGGTAGTAGTTAATCTTTATCCTTTCTTTGATAAAGTTACAGAGGATATAAGTTTTCAGGAGAAAATTGAATTTATTGATATTGGTGGACCAACAATGCTAAGAGCAGCAGCTAAAAATTTTAAAGATGTTATTGTACTCAGTGATACATCAGATTATGAAAACATTATAAAAAAATTGGATGATAAAGAAGAAGTAGATTTTGATACTAGAAAACACCTAGCAGGTAAAGTATTTAATCTTATATCAGCTTATGATGCAGCTGTAAGCAATTTTTTATTAGGAGAAGAGTCTTATCCAGACTATCTCAGCGTATCATATAAAAAACAAATGGATTTAAGATACGGAGAAAATCCTCATCAAAGTGCAGCTTATTATGTGAAAACTTCAGGAAATGGAGCAATGAAAGATTTTGAGCAGTTAAATGGCAAGGAATTATCTTATAATAATATAAAGGACATGGATATTGCATGGAAGGTAGTATGTGATTTCGATGAAATTGCTTGTTGCGCTTTAAAGCATAATACACCATGTGGTGTAGCAATAGGTAGTAGTACACTTGATACTTATAAAAAGGCATATGAATGTGATCCAATGTCCATTTTTGGTGGTATTGTTGCGTTTAATAGAAAAGTTAACAAAGAAACTGCTCTTGAGCTTAAGAAGATATTTCTAGAGGTTATTATTGCACCAGATTTTGACGAGGATGCATTAGAAGTATTAAAAGGTAAGAAAAATTTAAGAGTTGTTAAGTGTTTACATAAATCAGAAGGTACTACTAATATGGTTACTGTGGATGGCGGAATATTAGTACAAAGTTCAGATGATAAATTAGCAGATGAAATAAAAGTAGTTACTAAAAAGAGTCCAAGCCAGGCAGAAGTAAAAGATTTAATATTTGCTATGAAAGTAGTTAAATATGTTAAATCTAATGCTATTGTAGTAGTTAAAGATGGCGTTACTAAAGGAATTGGAGTAGGACAAGTAAATAGAATATGGGCAGCAGAGCACGCATTAGAAAGAGGAGTAGATGCAACGGTTATGGCATCAGATGCATTCTTCCCATTCGGAGATGTTGTAGAGCTTGCTGCAAAATATAATATAAAAGCAATAATTCAACCAGGTGGTTCAATTAAAGATTCTTTATCAATAGAGATGTGTGATAAAAATGAAATAGCTATGGTATTTACGGGAATTAGACATTTTAAGCACTAATCATAATTTCATGATGGGATAACCTAGTTATTCCATCAATTTTAATTTATAGAGATAAAGGAGATGGAAGAATGAAAGTACTAATTATTGGTTCTGGTGGACGCGAACATGCTTTAGCATCAAAGGTTGCAGAAAATGACAATGTTCAGGTGGTTTATTGTGCACCTGGTAATGGCGGTACATATAGAGAAAACAAGTGCGAGAATGTTAATATTACTCAAATGGATGAGCTTTTGACATTTGCTAAGGCAAACAAGATAGATATTACAATAGTTGGATCAGAGGAATGGCTTGTACAAGGAATAGTAGATAAGTTTAATGAACAGGGACTTAAAATATTAGGACCCTGCAAAAAAGCAGCAAAACTTGAGGGAAGTAAATCTTATTCTAAGGAATTTATGAAAAAATATGGCATAAAAACTGCTGCATATGAAGTATTTGAAGATGAGAACAAAGCTATAGAATATCTTAAAAAGTGTGAGTATCCTATAGTAATAAAAGCAGATGGACTAGCTGCAGGAAAAGGAGTAGTTATCTGCAATGATTTTCTATCAGCTAAAAGTAGTATTCATGACTTTATGGTAGTGGATATATTTAAAGGCAGTGGTAAGAAAATTGTAATAGAAGAATTTTTAGAAGGTGTTGAGGCATCTATACTTTCGATAACAGACGGGAAAGTTATACTCCCATTTGTATCTTCAAAAGATCATAAACAAATATTTGATGGAGGTATTGGACCTAACACAGGGGGAATGGGCGCTATAGCACCGAATCCATACTGTACTAAAGAAGTATTAGATGAATTCCATAAAAATATATTGTTGCCTACTCTTAAAGGAATTCAAGAGGAAAAAATGGATTATAGAGGTATAATATTTTTCGGTATAATGATAACTAAAAAGGGAGTATATTCATTAGAATATAATGTAAGATTTGGAGATCCTGAAACACAAGCAGTGCTTCCACTTATGAAAAGTGATTTTACGAAACTTATAATTAGTGCAATAGATGGAGATCTGGAAAACTTTGATTTGCAATGGAAAGATGGATATTCTTGTTGCCTAATTGCTGCTTCAAAAGGTTATCCTGGAAAATATAATACAGGATATGAAATAAGTGAAGTTGGAAAATTAGAAGGCAAGTTATTTTTAGCAGGTGCAACTGGAGATAATGGTCTTTTAAAGACAAATGGTGGAAGAGTTCTAGGAATAACAGGGTTTGGTGGAACACTAGAAAAAGCCAGAGAAATAGCGTATACTGATATGAAAAAAGTTCAATTCGATGGGATGTACTTTAGAAAAGATATTGGAAAATAAAAATAGAAAGTATGAAATCTCATACTTAATAATTTAGAGAATAAAAAGTGCGATTAGTTATTCTTCGCGCTTTTATTTTTCAATAAAAAAATTTAATAAAATGATAGTTGATTATATATATAGACATTTTAATAACTTGAAATTAGCCTTCCGTTATTTTACATATTTTAGATAACTAGTAAAATAAGGGGCGAATATATCAAGATACTTAATAAACTATTGATTTATATGTTAAAAATACGTATTATATATAGGTGGAGTAAAAAATTATAAGCATTTTCAAATGGGAAATTAAAAAAATAAAAGTTAACAAAAATAATAATATATTAGCTGATTGCGAAACTCTAAAAGATTTTAGTGAAATATCTATCTAAAATTT
>ERZ1463035.87-NODE-87-length-17886-cov-12.969435_pt1 | contig 17886 bp, 17 predicted proteins | sample MGYA00564486_ERZ1463035 | MGnify/ENA primary metagenome ERZ1463035 (study PRJEB39244, sample SAMEA3635149) | Helicobacter pylori | study: EMG produced TPA metagenomics assembly of PRJEB11511 data set (Assembly of a 5300-year-old Helicobacter pylori... | reverse complement strand
TCTTTCCCTACACGACGCTCTTCCGATCTGAAATAGAAGTAATTGCAATTGCTTGATAATAAGTTAACTTATATAGTTCGCGAAAATGTCAAAGATGCAAAGCTGAGGGATTATTTAAAGCATACGGAGAAACTATCAGGTAGGTTTGTAAAAAGTTCAGGTCTCACCGGAAAAATAAGGGTTAACAATAACGTGGCAAGGTTAAATCATAGAATAAGTACGAATGATGTAATAGATATTGATATGAAGACAGATGAGCATCAGAACATTGAACCAGAGAAGATGGATATAGATGTAGCATATGAGGATATAGATCTTATTATTGTAAATAAGAGGCCAGGTATAGTTGTTCATCCAACTCGTGGGTATCCTTATGGAACGCTTGCTAATGGAGTACTATATTATTTTAAAGAAAGAAATGAAAAATGTATTGTTAGACTAGTTAGTAGACTAGATATGGATACTTCAGGTCTTATAATAATTGCAAAAAACCAATATTCACATATGGCGCTTGCGAGAGATATGCAGAGCAAAGATGTTAATAGTAAAGATTCAAATGATAAAGAGTTAAATAAAAAAACTTTTGAGAAGAGTTATATAGCTGTAGTACATGGGAATATGGAAAACAAGTCTGGAACTATTGATTTGCCTATTGGAAATCCTAATCAGGATAGTGCAAGGAGAGAAGTTTGTGATGAGGGACAAAGAAGTATAACCCACTATGAAGTTATTGAATCTTTTAAAAATGGTGATTTATTAAAAGTTACTTTGGAAACTGGTAGAACACATCAAATTCGTGTTCATCTAAGTCATATTGGTCATCCACTTTATGGGGATAGCCTTTATGGAACAGCTGAAAGCGAGTATATTGACAGGCAGGCATTACATGCTTATAAGTTAATTATACCACATCCTAGAACTGGTGAGAGACTTACAATTGAGTCAAAGATACCAGAAGATATAAGCAACTTAATAGATAAACTAAAATCTGAAATATAAAGTTGAAATTAAGATATAAAAAAGCACCAGATGAGAACTATTAAGTTAGTTTACATCTGATGCTTTTTTTACCACTTTCTTTTTCTTCGATTATACATAAATTTATTTATTCTTTTCCTTCTTTTTCTTAAATTAACAACCCTTATTCTTAAAAAAAATATTAATGCTATTAAGGTAACAAAAACATATTTTGATATGTTTATAAAAACCGAAAGTGTTTTAGGACTTGGTGAAACAATATTTAAAATATTATCCTTAGGAGACACATCTCTTTTAGTATAGTTAATTCCACTAATTAAATTTAGAGTATAGGTATTCTCACCAAAAGAAATTACGGCTGTATTTACTAATTCGCCTATCTTTATAGATGAAGGATCTATTTTATTTTGCACAATTTTAGTAGTTGCTGTTAAAGTTGAGTTTTTGGCTTTAACAATATATAAATCCTTTGAGGCAAGTAGTGGAAGCACTGTTCCATCATCTAATGTTAATTTTGATACAACATCGTTTTTACTGAATTGTTTTACTAGTTCAAAATTATTAAATCCATAATCCAGCAGTTTACGGCTATCTGGGAAAAAAGTTTTTTTGGAATCGTGTACAAGAGCGACTATAAGTTTTTGACCGTTTCTTGTAGCTACGGCAATATAAGAATGTTTAGATTCAGTAGTATAACCAGTTTTTCCACCTTCTAAACCTGAATAATAGTTAGGGTCATTTTTATGTATTAATCTATTTTCATTCCAAAGAGGACGTCTTATCTTTGATTTATTTGTCGCCAACATTTTATAGGATGGAGTTGTTGCAATAACCTTGAACTCAGGATGTTTCGTAAGTTCTTGCATAATCAATGATAAAGCGTAGGCTGAAGTTTTATGTTTAACATTATATAATCCATTAGGATTTACAAAATTCGTATTTTTGCAACCTAAAGCATCAGCTCTAGAGTTCATAAGTTTAGCAAATTTTTCTGTTGTACCACTTACATGTTCAGCTAGAGCTACGGCGCAGTCATTGGCTGAAGCTAATATTAATCCATATAACAATTCTTTTACAGTTAGTTTCTCACCAGCAACTAGGTATATCCTAGAACCATCGGTAAGTGATGCATTTTTACTTACTGTTACAACATCGTTTAAATTACAGTTTTCTAAGACTAAAAGTATAGTCATTATCTTAGTAGTGGATGCCGGAGGGTAAGCAGTATCTTTGTTTTTCTCATATAGTAGCTTACCCGTAGTGGCATCAAGTAAAACTACGCTGTCGGCGGAAATTCCTGCTGGGGGAGATTTTACTATTGCTTGTACTGTTGTTGATATATTTAAGAATAAAAAAAGTGACGTAAGTAGCGTTGCAATTAACTTCTTCATAGGTACCTCCAAGTTTTCAATATTTACAGTATATCAAAAAAATCTTGTCTTAGCGATAGTATTTGCGTAAAGTTGTCAATAATTCTATATGTAAGGGAAAAACAGGAAATAAACATTTCTAATTAAAGGGGACGATTACAAGGAGGAATTATGAAAAAGAAAGACAAGATAATTGGTTCAATAGCTATTTTATGCATAAGCATTGTTTTTATAATTATTGGTTATGTTCTGTCAGGACCAAAAACAAATACAACTACTTCGGATTATAAAGATGTATTTGTTGAAACAGATAAAACTTCACAGAAAACCGATTCTGGAGAAGTTAATTCAACTTTATCAAATAAAGTAGGAGGTAGTAATGTAAAATCTGAAGATACTATTATTAAAGTGGATATAAAGGGCGCTGTAAAAAGCCCTGGCGTTTATGAAATAAAAAAGGAAAGTAGGGTAACTGATCTTATAAAACTTGCAGGTGGGGGTACGAAAGAGGCAGACCTTGAGGCTACAAATCTATCCAAAAAGTTGAATGATGAAGATTGTATTATAATTAGTAAAAAGGGCGAGGCTAATAAAACACAAATGACTCAGAATAGTACTCAAAATTCTCCTGTTTCAAGTTCTGATAATAAAGGGAAAGATGCTATCATCAATATAAATACTGCAAGTAAAGAAGAATTAATGACGCTTACAGGTATAGGCGAGGCTAAAGCAGATGTTATAATTGAATATAGAGAGCAAAATGGAGGATTTAAGTCAGTCGATGAACTTACCAAAGTAGGTGGCATTGGAGAAAAGACACTAGCTAAATTTGTGGATAAGATAGATATAAAATAATTTATTTTAAATTATGTGGAATAGTTGTATTTTTATATGATTATAGGATAGAATATACAAATGAGTAAGAAAAAATAAAATAATTTTGGATAGAACTGAATAATTCGACAAAATTCTGCATATTGCTATTGAATACAAATGTTTTATATGTTACACTGAACATAGTGATTAAGGGGTAAGTAGTTACTTTAATTCACTCGTATTTATGATAATTAAATAGACATATTGCGGCTTAGATACATAGTTTTATGTTATCTGAGCCGCTTTTTATTTTATTTCATAAAAAAAGAGCTTTTAGCTCTTTTTTTAGTCTTCTTGAATATCATTTAAAGCATTTTCTTGGGTACTCTCATTAGTAGTATCGGAAGAGTCTTTTTCAATATGCTCTATTCCACTTGTCTCAATTTTATAATTACCTCTTACTGCTTGTTTTGTTATGAACCTTTTCTTCATTAAAGATTCAAGAGAAGCTTTTAATACTCGAATATTGCCTTTACCATTACCTAAGTTAATTGCAAGCTTTATTTTTGATATACTTTGTGGTGATAATGTTTTATTTTCATAAAGATATTTTAATACATTATGTTCAGTTTCTATTATATTATCTTTCATAAATATCCTCCTTCATTAGTATATTTCATCATAATATACAATTATACTACATGCATTAGTGAATAAAAAGGTAAATATTTATTCTATAAATTTCAGAAAAAAGTGGTATAGAATAAATATAAAAATCATATGTAAAATCATATTATATTAAAAAAAATGAAAACGATTAATTTTTCTGCTTAATTTTGATAAAAGAATATTCAAACTATTATAAACGTGATATAATGGCTTTAATAGAGGAGGATAAGAAAGAAAAAGATGTTTAGTTTTAGAGGTAGTAAACAAGACGATGATGTATGTAAAATTTAGGTTAAATTACAGTTTGGTTTTAAATAATATATGTAGAATATATAATTATGAACAAAATTTTAAATAAATAATAAGAGGTGGAGTATGGAAGAATACAGGGGTTACGTAATAGAAGTTGTAGAGAATAATGAGAAACAATATCCATATAAAGCAATTGCAAGAAAGGAGGAAGAACAGATAAAACACAAGGGATATAGTAAACTACAAGCTATTGATCTTGTTAAAGGGACTATAAACTTACAGATAGCAAGGCAGTGTAAACAATAGATCGTTGGTTCCCTCCGAAAGTATTTTGAATAAGGTATTGCATAATAACACTATCTATGTTATTCTAAGTGAGTTGGGATTGCAAAATCAACAACAACAAGATTTGATATGATTAAAACATTACCTTTTTAGGCATATAAAGTAAATCAGATCTTAAATCTTAATATAAATAAAAAGGAGAAATGTTTAAAATGGCTGATAAGACTATAGTATGTAAAGATTGTTCACAAGAATTCGTATTCACTGAGGGTGAACAGGAATTTTATAAAGAAAAAGGATTCGAAAATGAACCACAAAGATGTCCTGATTGTAGAAGAGCTAAGAAACAACAGAACAACAGAGGATTTCAAAGATAATATAATTTAGAAAAATTACCCATAGGAATTTATTCCTATGGGTTTTATTTTGTCCAAATTTACAACATATTTCTAGAAAATGTGTTATAGTATACTTAGGAATAAAATGAATAAGCTGTAAAATTAAGTAATGGGAGGGATTAATATGAAGAATATAAAAATAAGTAAATCTATCTTTAATAAAATCAAACTGAATAATGCTAATTTTATTAAAAACAATGATATAGATCCTATAACACATCATGTTCATGGTGGTAAATATGTAGGGGAAAGAACGGACGGTATGAAACAAGGGATTGGAACGTTCCTTTATGGGGATGGAAGTAAATATGTGGGACATTGGAGTAATGACGAAATGAATGGCCAAGGGACTATTACTTTTGCGAGTGGAGAGGAATATATAGGCGAATGGGCTAATGATGAAAAAAATGGATATGGAATATATACTTGGCCGGACGGTGAAAAATATATAGGGCAGTGGGATAATGGTGAAAAAAGTGGACAAGGTATATGTATTTGGCCTGCTGGAGATGTATATGTAGGAGACTTTAAAGATGGACTCAGTCATGGTATTGGCGTTCATACTTATTGTAGCGGTGAGAGATATATAGGACAGTGGGAAAATGATCAAAGAGTAGGGCAAGGTATGTATGTTTATTTAGATGGAAGGATTGAAATGAAAAAATAAAAAATTGTTTTATTAAAATAGCAGATGAATAATTCTGTTATTTTTTTATGCCAAATTCTTAGTGGTAACATTTTCTTACTTAGTGGTAACATTTTCTTACTAAGTGTAATAATATATACCAACAAAAGAAAGTAAAAGAGGGACAAACTTATGATAAAAGATATAAGAAATATTTGCCTTCAGAAAGGAGGGGAATATGTATGTGGTGTTGGTGGTTAGTATTATTGCTACTAGTTGAAGATGATGGATTTGGTGGCAACAATGGCTGTCGTAGTAATGATTGTGGTTGTACAAATACTATAATCATAAATAGAAAAAAGAAATGTAATAAAAAGAAATGTCATAAATGTAATTATGAAGATTAATATAATTAGATTATTAATTATATAAATATATAATTAAGTCTTTAGAATTAGGGAGACTTTAGCTGCTTAGGCTAAAGTCTCCTATTTATTATACGATTATTATAATAGGAACTAAACGAAAAGGATAGGTTGGGCTATATGAAGAAATGGTATGGGAAAACGATGATAAGAGTAGTGGGGATGCTGAATTCTGACATTAATTTGGGGTTAGATGAAGAGAAAATTAAATATATGAGAGAAAAATATGGTGAAAATACCATATTGAAACCTAAAACTGAAAGTCTTTTAACTGTTGTGGTTAATCAAATAAAACAGTTATGGATTCTTGTAGCTATAGGTTGCATCGCTATGCTATTTTATAATAGGTTTTTTACTATAGGTTGTTTTGTAACACTGATAATGGTATTTAGTGTAATGCTTTTAATAAATGAAGATTATAAAGGAAAGAAAAGTTTAATTGCAATTGATAATCTAAATACACAGTATTCCAATGTAAAGCGCTGTGGAAAGATAATTAGAATAAGTTGTGAAGAAATGGTAGTTGGCGATATCGTTTTTCTCGAAAAAGGTAGATATGCCCAGGCGGATATTAGAATACTCGAATGTGAAGACTTAAAGGTAGTAGAAGTTTCAGTAACGGGTGAAAAGTATGAAGTTGAAAAATACTCTATGAAGATAGAGGAAGAAGTTATAAATCTATCTGAGATAAAAAACATTGTTTATAAATCTTCACTTATTACTGAGGGTTCAGGCATGGGAATAATTATTGCTACTGGCATGAATACACAAATTGGAAGAATTATAAAAGTATTACTTGAGTCTAAAAATGAGAGCAGTTCTTTTAGTAATGATTTGATAGATATTGCAAATAGAAGTACTGTAATTACACTAATATCGGGTATAATTACTTTAATTTTTATAAGTTTCAAAAGTAATGGACTTCATGAGGCTATAAATTCACTTATTTATATTTCTATGACGTTTAATTCTTCAATGTTTATTATAATATTGTATTTATTTTTTTATATTATATTTAGAAAATTCAACGAGAAAAATATATATGTTAAAAGTATTGCCACCATTTATGCACTTACGAATATTTCTACAATATTTATGAAAAAAATTGGGGCTGTTTCGGAGAATAAACTTATTCTTAGTGAAATTTATTGTGACGGAAGACTTATAAATATGAAAATTCATAATTTTGATATTGAAGATGTTATAGAAAGAATAATTAGCATAGCACTAATTTGTAATGATGCTAAATTTTTCAATGAGAATTCTACTCATTTAAGAGACCGTAATTCTATTGAAAGTTTGGAAGAACGTGAAATAATTGAGTTTTGGGATGAAAATTTTGCGAAAAATAGTCATTTTGAGACAAAATACAGGAGAATATTTAAGATTGCATATGACGCTGATAAAAGGATTAAAACAGTTGTAAATAGAATAGAGGATAAATATAGAGCTAATGTAAAAGGTGTGCTTGATAGTATATTAAGTAGATGTACTCATATTTTAGTTAATGGTATAGAGAAAGAAATTAATGAGGATGATATTGCGAATATTATAAATGTTCATATAGATATGTCTAATAAATCATATAATGTTATAGGTTATGGTTATAGAAATTTTAGCTATAAACCTAGTATAGATGAAAATATTGAAAGTAATTTAGTATTTGTAGGGTTAATAGGTTTTGAAAATCCAATAAAAGAAAGTTCATACATAGCTGTGAATACATGTAGAAAAATCAATATTAGAGTTATCATAGATCAAGAAGACAATAAATTAGCTTCTTTTGCATTTGGAAAATCAATAGGAATTACTAGCAAAAAGGAGCAAATTCTATCAGGGATAGAGATGGATTATATGAGCGAAGAAGAAATTGAAAAAGGCATTGAGAACATTAGTGTTTTTTCTAAAATTTCACCCAAACATAAAAGCAAAATTGTTAATGTCTTAAATGATAAAGGATATTCTATTGCATCAGTAGGAGATACATTGACTGATTTAGAGTATCTTAATAATTCTGATATATCTATTTCAGTGGGGGTTGAATGTAGTAATGTAGTAAAAAAACTTTCAAATATATTCTTGAAGGAAAATGATTTTGGAGAAATAGTAAATTTAATACAGCATAGTAAAAAAATCATAAGTTATATAAGCAGAGTAGTTTTGTTTATAAACACCTTAGCGATAAGTGAAATATTAGTAATATTATTAAGCATAATTATTAGAGGCACAATGCCATTTACGATTATATGTAGTTTGTCTTTGAATTTTATATTGTTACCTTTTTGTTGTTTTGCAATACTATTACAAAATACAAATACTGATATAATATTAAAAAATATTAATTATGATTATATAAAAAGTATTTGTATAAGAAACTCATGTATTATTGGCATCATATATATTTTCATTATTGCTCTTGGTCATAAATTTGTTATTATAAATGTTGACGATGTTATATTTATTATGTTTGTAATGCTTGAAAGTGTATTTTGTTTATCTCTTTTATATGAGAAACATTTTCTGGAAAATAAAGTAGCGTATACTTTAGTGGCTTTTAATATATTAGTACAGTTTATGTTGATTAAATTAAAATAACTAACATACAAATGTTATAATAATATTTAAAATAAGAATCATAAGTAAATAAGACATGCTGATTATTTTAAATATTTATTGGATAAAATAAGGCTATGGAGGTATATAATACTTGAAAATATATTTAAAACAATGATTATGTTATAATAGTAAAAGATAGCAAATTTATATGTTCTTTTGCATAAATGATTTTCCAAGTATAATATTTTATTATGGCTAGACCTTTAGTGTATTATGCAGTAACGATATTTATGGGATGTATCACTTGTCTAATTTTAACAAACAACCCTATTGTAGGAGCAATTATAACTGCACTTTTTTTGTCTATTATGTATTTTACTATAGATAAAAAGTTTTTTTATCTAGTATTTTGTTTTTTTATTATTAGTAATATCAATTATTATTCTTATTTTAATGTTAATTTACCAAGTGATGTAAAGATTAAAGTGAGAATATCAGATAAAAGTACATATTATTGCTCGGCAAGATATAATGATAAGAAGATTGATTTGAAAGGCAATATATTTGAATTCAGCGAAGGAAGAAACGTGTGGATAAAAGGTAATTTTAAAAAGGAAGCAGTATATGAAAAGGGTACGGTTGGAACATATACAGTTAAAAGTTATGAGATTTGTGATGAAGATATAATATCAAAAATTGAAGCTTTTAGAAAAGGTTTATATGAAAAATTTTCAGAAGGTTTAGGAAAAGAAAAAGCAGCCTTAGTTATGGGCGTATGTTTTGGGGATAGTGGATACATAGAAAAAGAACAAAAGGAAGATTTTAAAAAACTGGGTATAAGTCATGTTATAAGTGTATCAGGTCTTCATATGTCAATAGTGTATCAGGTTTTAGAAACTGTTGTAGGTTATAAAATAGCTTTATTATTCTCTTTTGGATACATGATATTTACAGGAGGGCAATCATCAACAATAAGAGCTTTTATAATGATTTTCATATTGAAAGTGGCAAGCAAAGTATATAAAAAATATGATAGTCTTTCATCGGTTAGTTTGGCTGCAATTATAATATTAGTGTTTAGACCTTTTTACATTCTTGATATAGGATTTATGCTTTCTTTTCTTTGTGTTCTTGGTATTATAGTATTTAATAAAAAAATCAGGAAGGTGCTATATAAATTACCTTCTGCTTTAAATGAATCTTTCAGTTTAAGTATAAGTTCTCAAATATTTTCTACACCTTATGCAGTTGTAGCTCTTAAGACTTTTAGTTTAGGGGCATTTCTTAGTAATTTATTGTTATTACCACTATATACAGTAGTTGTGGTACTTGGAAATATGTCTCTTATATTTAGTACAGTTTACCAATTATTTGATTTGATAAATTATGGAATGTTTACTGTCTTAATGATAATAGAATTTATTCAAAAGGTGCTTGTAGCATTATTACCAGAAATGCTTTACTTTTCTTATATTGAAAGTCTAGTTGTATTCGGATTATATCTATGTTATCTTGCAATTAAAAAGGGCTATATGCAATTTAAGTATGTTCCAATATGTATTATTTTTGTTTTAATGTTTCAAAGTTATAAAGTTTTTCCAGAGATTAGTTATATAAGTGCTAATAAGAATGACGTCGTTTTAATACAATATAAAAGGACAACAGTTGCAGTTACCACTGGAAATATTAAGGGGAAAGATTTAAAAGTGCCTGTTAAAGTAGATAGAATTTTTGAGAATTATACTGGTGAGTCAATTATAAACATTTCTCAAAGTTATGCTGTTAAATTGACACGGAATGGTGATGAATTAGAAGCTTTAGCATGTTTTACGCAAAAGACAAGTAAAAAGCAGAACATGTTATTACTTGAAAATAAAACTGAGAAAATTACACCGTTTAAAGATACAGTAAAATTAAAAAATGATGAAACGTATGTGCCATCAGGAACAATTATTAATAAATACATAATCATAGGAAACAAAGTTTTAAAATTTTCACAAGGGTTGGAGGAAATAATTGATTAATTATGCAGAGCTTGAAAAAAAAATTAAAAAAAATGAATTAGATAATTGCTATATATTTTGTGGTTCAGATGAAAAATTAATAAAAGATCATGTTGAATATATAATTAATAGTGTGCTTGACAAAAATTTTATTGATCTAAATTATTCAAAATTTGATGGTAGTAAAATAGATTTTGAGACAATTAGTGATGCTTGTGAAACTATGCCATTTATGAGTGATAAAAAGGTAGTGGTTGTATATAGGGCAACATTTTTAGAGGATAATCCTGGTGCTAAGAATTCTAATGATTTAAAGAATAAAAATTTTGCTATGCTAAATGAATATTTAAAAAATCCACCACCTCAATGTATTTTGATTATATATTATACATTTCTAAGTGATAGGGAAAAACCAAGTAATAAAATTAAAAAACTAGATAAAAAAGCATGCGTGATAAAAGTTGATAAACTAAAGGGTGAATCTCTACAGAAAATATGTAAAAATTTATTTGAAGGTGCCGGAGCAATAATTGGGAAATCAGAACTTGTTTTATTTTGTTCTCAGGTAGACAATAACATGAATATCGTATTAAATGAAGTAGAAAAACTAGTGTCATTTGCAAATGGAAGAGAGATTACTAAAAAAGATATTTTGGCAATGATGCCTCAAAAGAGTGAAAACGACATTTTTAATTTAGTTGATTATTTGTCTCAAAAAAATATTAAGAAGGCACTAGATATTTTGAATGAACTTATATACAGGGGAGAGAAAATACCATTTATATTATTTATGCTAACAAGGCAGTTTAACCTTTTATTTAATATTAAATTAGGAACTGAAAGTGGAAAAACAAAGGAGCTTTTGGCGAGTGAATTAAGGCTTCATCCATACGTTTGTGAAAAAATGATTTCGCAGAGCAATAAATTTACTATAAAAAGGTTGAAAAGGAATATTGGACTCTGTCTTGAAACAGAGAAAGTTTTAAAAAGTACTTCAACAGATGATAAGATAAATATTGAAGTCTTTATGATAAAGACTGTAATGTAAGGTTAATTATGTTTTTAATATTAAATTCAAATTACAATATAAACAAAAAATTAAAAAAACCGGTGTAAATCACCGGTTTTTTTATTATGCTGCTAAATTTAAAGCGTTTAATCTTGCTGCAAGTCTTGACTTTCTTCTTGCTGCTTTATTGATGTGAAGTATTCCTTTAGTTACAGCCATATCTAAAGCTTTAACCACACTTGCGTATGTAACTTTAGCTTCTGCAACATCACCAGTAACTAGAGCTGTTTCAAATTTTTTAACCTTAGTTTTTAAAGCAGTTTTAATCATTGTATTTCTTTCTGTTTTAACTGCAGTAATTTTAATTCTTTTTTTTGCTGATTTAATATTTGCCATTAATTTTCACCCCCCTTTGTATTTAATAACGTGTCAGCAGTTTTGGGGAAACTGCATACGAGTCTATTTAATTAATCAACTAGTATTATAGCATTAAAATATAAGCACTTCAAGGGTAAATTAATCTAGATACATAAATTTTAGTATAAGACTTATTTAAATGAGGTAGAAAGGCTAAAATAAACTTTTTTAAGAATAAGAAAAGACTATTAGGAAAGGATAATAATAAAAATGTAGTTGAGGTGAAATTATGATAAGTATAAGAACAGACTTAGCTGTGGAGGCAAAAGAAATATACAAAGAAAAAAACAATGGTGAAATACCTGGTGTTGATGTGGAGGAGTATAGCGAGGGAGATATTAAAATTACTAATGTAAAGATCGTAAGTGATATTGGAGAAAAAATGATGGGAAAACCAAAAGGTACATATATAACAATTGATATCCCTGAATTTGTTCACTATGATGGTGAGGCTATGGAAAGAGTAAGTATGGTAATGGGAGAAGTTCTATCACCACTAATAAAATTAGATGATAGTATGACGGCCCTAGTAGTTGGACTTGGGAACTGGAATGTTACTCCAGATGCAGTAGGACCAAAGGTTGTTTCTAAGATAATGGTTACTAGACATTTAAAAGAATTAGTACCAGATTCAATAGATGAAGGCATACGTCCAGTATGTGCAATATCTCCAGGAGTTCTTGGAATAACAGGTATGGAGACTGGCGAAATCATTCGTGGTATTGTAGAACGGATTAAACCGAATTTAGTAATTTGTATTGATGCATTAGCTTCTAGAAAAATGAATAGGGTGAATAGAACTATTCAGATAGGGACATCTGGAATTTCTCCAGGAGCAGGAATTGGAAACAGAAGAATGGAAATAAGTGAGAAGACCTTAGGTGTACCAGTTATTGCAATTGGTATTCCGACAGTAGTAGATGCAGCAACTCTTGCAAATGATACTATTGATTTGGTACTTGACGAGATGATTAAATCTGCAAACGAAGGCAAAGAATTTTACAATATGTTAAAATCAATTGATAAAGCAGAAAAACAAAAGATGATTGCTGAGATATTAAATCCTTATGTAGGCAATCTTGTTGTTACACCAAAAGAAATAGATATGGTAATAAACTCTGTTTCTAAAATAATAGCTAATGGAATTAATATAGCATTGCAACCGGCGTTAGATTTAGAGGATATAAATAAGTACTTAAATTAGTAATAACTATTTGAATTCCCTCATATATATTTTATAAACAGGGGGGATGAAAATGAAATACAGAGGTGAAAATTTTAAAGGCAAAAATAGAATTATGCCAAGTAAAAAAATTAATTTTATTATATGTTTTTTAAAGAAAACTAGTAATGTGAAAGTGTTTTTTTGCGGCTTCACATTGCTAATTATTTTTTTATTAGGCGTAATGATACCTAGAAGTGCGAAGGCAGATAGTGAAGAAAATTACGGAAACAATTTTTACGTTAGTGTTATTAATAATGCTTTATCTGTAATTAAGTCCTCTAATGTAGAGAGGCAAGATACAAATAGCGAAAATATGGATGGTTCAGCAGTTTTGTCATTTTTAGGAGTAGATATTTCGAATCCTATATCAATAGTAATAAAAGAAATTGCTTATTTAGATAAAAATGAAGTTAGTACAGATGTAGACAATTCAAAAACATTTACTCTTAACCCTTTTAACTTAGATGATAAGCAGGTAAGTAAATCTAAGGTCAATGTTACTAATGTGGTAGCAAAACTTTATAATCCTAGTTTGAAAGGTATATTAAATAAAGCAAAGCCACGGGTTCTTATATATCATTCTCATACATCTGAAGCCTACCGCACCTCAAACAAGGACACATCAACAACTACTGCCAGTCCAGATCAATCACGTAATGTTGTTGCTGTAGGAGATGTAATAACTGAAGAATTAGAAAAAAACTATGGAATTTCGGTTATACATGATAAAAATGTAAATGATACAGGAGATTACAATAACGCTTATAAAAAGTCTGGAGTTACATTAGATAAGTACTTAAAGCTATACGAAAAATTTGATTTAATTATTGATTTACATAGAGACAGTATAGTTAACAAGAAGGCAGTGCTTACAAAATTAAATGGTGAAGATGTAGCACAATTTATGTTCGTTGTAACAGATAAGAATCCTAGATATACTCAGCAAAAGAAACTAATAAATTCTATGATGTCAATATCAAATAGATTATACCCAGGGATTATAAGAACTAATCCAATTTGGGTTTATCACTGGGGAATGGGATTTTACAATCAAAACAGGAGCAATAATGCACTCTTAATTGAAGTAGGCACATATACTAATAGTATTCAAGAAGTAAAAAATACTGGTAAATATCTATCAAGAATAATCGCAGAGCAATTAAATGGTAAAAAGTGAATAATTTATTATAAAAAGTGCATCCTTACTAAGGAGAAGATAATAATTAATTATTATCTGTTTAAGAAAAACTTAGGGGGCATTTTTTATGTTTAAAAAAAACATTATTAAACATATATTTATACTGGTTATTTGTTTTTCTATATTTATTTATGGATTTATTGAAGTTAATATTAATAAGTCTGAATTAGTAAAGGAAAAGTCGAGATTTATAATAAGCATAAAATCAAACCCTCTAGATTTTAGAATAGAGACTAAGGGATATGTTTTTTACGTAAATGGTAAATTGTTCTTTAATATGAAAGAAAAATGTATTGATACTTATAATGATGTTTTGAAGAAATTTTAAACATATAATATAAGAGGAATTTACGTAGTTAAATAAAGTATAGTGTAAAATCACAATGCATTGACAAAAATAGATATAATTATGATATAATTCAACTAGATGCTTAGAATCAAAAAAATATTTAACATATAGTACAATGGGGGTAAAAATTAATGCAGAGCAATAGACAAAAACACATAAGAAACTTTGCGATAGTTGCACATATTGATCACGGCAAGTCTACTCTTGCAGATAGATTACTAGAAAAGACAGGTACTTTAACTAAAAGAGAAATGGAAGAGCAAGTACTTGATAATATGGATTTAGAAAGAGAAAGAGGAATCACCATAAAATCTCAACCGGCAAGGCTCGTTTATAAAAGAGAAGATGGAGAAGAATATATATTCAATCTTATAGATACTCCAGGTCACGTAGATTTTAATTATGAGGTTTCAAGGAGTTTAGCTGCTTGTGAGGGCGCAGTACTTGTAGTGGATGCGTCACAAGGGATTCAAGCTCAAACTTTAGCAAACTGTTATTTGGCACTAGATAATGATCTTGATATTGCACCAGTTATTAATAAAATAGATCTTCCTAGTGCAAGGCCAGATGAAGTAATTAAGGAAATCGAGGATGTAATAGGTATTGAAGCCCTTGATGCTCCACGAATTTCGGCGAAAACTGGACTTAATATAGAAGATGTTTTAGAAGCAGTAGTAAACAAGATTTCACCACCTAGTGGGGATGAAGAAGCACCACTTAAAGCTTTGATTTTTGACTCTTTTTATGATAGTTATAAAGGAGTTGTATGTTATGTAAGAATTAAAGACGGTAAAGTTAAACCAGGAACAAAGATTAAACTTATGAATACTAATAAGGTATATGAGGTAGTAGAAGTTGGAGTGTTTGTTCCAAATTATCTTCCAGTAGCAATGTTAAGTGCTGGTGATGTTGGATATATAACTGCATCTATAAAAAATGTTAGGGATGCACGTGTTGGTGATACTGTAACAGAAGCGGATAGACCGGCATTAAATGCACTTAAGGGATATAAACCAGCGATTCCAATGGTGTTTAGTGGTATTTATCCTATAGATGGTGCAAGGTATGGAGAATTAAAAGAGGCATTAGAAAGACTTCAGTTAAATGATGCAGCATTAGGGTTTGAACCAGAAACATCTATTGCGCTAGGTTTTGGATTTAGATGTGGATTCTTAGGTCTTCTTCATATGGAAATAATACAAGAAAGAATAGAGCGAGAATTTAATTTAGATATCATAACTACAGCACCATCAGTTATATATAAAGTAATGAAAACTAGTGGAGAATTAATAGAGATAACAAATCCTACAAATCTTCCAGAACCTACAGAAATTAGTTATATGGAAGAACCAATAGTTAAAGCGTCTATCATAACACCATCGGAGTATCTTGGATCGGTTATGGAGTTATGCCAACAAAAAAGAGGCGTATACATTGATATGAAATATATAGAAACTACTAGAGTTGTGTTAAATTACAATTTGCCGCTTAATGAAATAGTATATGACTTTTTTGATGCATTAAAATCAAGAACAAAAGGTTATGCATCCTTTGATTATGAATTAAAGGGATATGTAACAGCTAATCTTGTAAAGTTAGATATTTTACTTAAGGGAGAAAAAGTTGATGCTCTGTCTATGATTGTTCCAGAGGAATCAGCTGCTCATAGAGGAAGAATTATGGCTGAAAAATTAAAAGAACATATACCAAGACAAATGTTTGAAATACCAATACAAGCATCTATAAATGCAAAGGTAATTGCAAGAGAAACTGTAAAAGCACTTCGAAAAGATGTTTTAGCTAAATGTTATGGTGGAGATATTTCAAGAAAGAAAAAATTATTATCAAAGCAAAAAGAAGGTAAAAAGAGAATGAGACAAGTTGGAAGTGTAGAAGTTCCACAAGAAGCATTCATGGCTATACTAAAAGTAGATTAAGAATATAGTTTCGAAAAAGATAATTAAAGTGAGGATAAAATATGAAGAAAGTTGCTTTATATATTCATATTCCTTTTTGCAAGCAGAAGTGTTTATATTGTGATTTTCCATCACTAGCTGGCAAAGAGGATTGTATGCTTGATTATTCTGCAGCACTTGCAAAGGAAATAGATAATATAAAGGATAAAAAAATAAAAACTATTTTTATAGGTGGGGGAACTCCCACCTATTTATCTTTGACGAGCTGGAAAATAATAAGAAAAAGTATTGATGCATTAGATAAATGTGATGATTTAGAGTTTACTGTGGAGGGGAACCCAGGAACATTTACAAAAGAAAAATTGAGTTTCCTAAAAGAAATGGGGGTGAATAGACTTAGTATCGGACTTCAAGCCTGGCAGGATTCACTTTTAAAAAAGCTCGGAAGAATTCATACTATAGAAGATTTTAAACAAAGCTTTGAAATGGCTAGAAAATTAGGTTTTGATAACATAAATGTAGATTTGATGTTTGGACTTCCATCTCAAACTATCAAGCAATGGAAAGAAACCCTGCAGAATGTAACTAAGCTTAATCCAGAGCATTTATCTTGCTATAATTTAATAGTAGAAGAGGGTACAGAGTTTTATAAAAGATTTGAAAAAGGTACATTGAATCTCCCAGATGAGGAAATGGATAGAAGTATGTATGCTAAAACAATAAAATTTTTAAGCGAAAAGGGATATATACAATATGAAATCTCTAATTTTTCGAAAAACAATAAGAAATGTAGACATAATCTAGTATATTGGGAATTGGATGAATATATTGGGTGCGGTTCTTCTTCTCATTCGTATAGTGGAGGCTATCGGTATAGAAATGAAGGTAATATAGAAAAATATATTGAAAAAATGAATCATGATAATGGTGCTATAGTTGAAAAAACAAAAAATTCTTTTAAAGATAATATGGAAGAGTTTATGTTCATGGGACTTAGAAAAACTGAAGGTGTTAATAAAAACGAATTTAAGAAAAGATTTGATAAAGATATGGATGAAGTTTACTCTGATGTAATTGATAAATATACAAACACTGGTTTTATGACAGAAACTCCTGATAGTATTTTTTTAACCTTCGATGGTATTGAGGTATCAAATGTGATTATGGCGGATTTTTTATTATAAATTATATTAATCTTGAAAACAAAACTTGTCTTTTAAACGTGTTAAGTAGAAAATGGGAGATAAATAGAGTATTTAAGACTTAGTTTGAAATAAAAGATAAAAAATAGCTGTAGTGAAAAAACAAGGTTATTGACAAAATCCATAATAAATGATACTTTAAATGTATACCCGTTAGCACTCAACGGAAGCGAGTGCTAATAAAAGAGGTGAT
>ERZ1463035.86-NODE-86-length-17915-cov-13.002296_pt1 | contig 17915 bp, 17 predicted proteins | sample MGYA00564486_ERZ1463035 | MGnify/ENA primary metagenome ERZ1463035 (study PRJEB39244, sample SAMEA3635149) | Helicobacter pylori | study: EMG produced TPA metagenomics assembly of PRJEB11511 data set (Assembly of a 5300-year-old Helicobacter pylori... | reverse complement strand
GAAAAAAAGAGCCATCTCGCAATAGAAATTACTTTCTATTTTGAGACGGCCCCTTGTTTATTTCATTAACTAATAAGCTCAAATTTTCTGTATTTATTTCTCCAAACATCGATTTATCATTTCTTACTGCAGTTCCAAAATGATATGCAGGTGCCTTTGTTTTCTCCATAATCTCTTTAATATTTTTAAAAGTTAATCCACCTCCAACTATCAAGTTAATATGTTTTGATTTTTCTACCATATTTTTGATGACTGGAATATTTTTAAGTATATCACCTTTGCCACCTGATGTAAGAACATTTTTAATTTGACAATATGATGCTAAAACTTCTATACCTTTAGCCGGATCTAGCATCTCATCAATAGCCCTATGAAATGTTACATCAATGCCATCACAAGCTTTTAAAAGTTTCTCTAAAGAAGGCAAACATATTTCATTATTCTTGTTTATTACCCCAAATACTACACCATTTACATTTAGTTGTTTTGCAATTGTAATATCTTCTACCATAAGTTCAATTTCTTCATCTGTATATATAAATGATTTCCCATGCGGTCTTATCATCACATTCACTGGTATCTTAACACTTTGCACTGCTCTTTTTATTAGAGAATAACTGGGCGTAAGTCCTCCTTCTGATAGTGCACTAACTAGTTCTATTCTATCAGCACCACTTTTTTCAATTGTTTTTACATCCCCTATCGTCGCTGCAATAATTTCAATCATTTTTAAATCTCCTTTGTGAATACATTATATCTATTTGTTATTTTACCATATATAATATATGGTATATCAATAGTATTATATAATGAATTTAATATTTCTATAAACGACACTTCATTAAAGGGAGAGATTTTATTGATTACATATATTAATAATAAAGTACATGAATTTAATGACATAGAAAAAACATTTTCAAAAGATTTAAATACAGGCGAAATGTTTTGGCTTAATATTAGTAACCCAACTGCTAACGATTTTAAGTTTTTGAAAAACAAATTTAATTTCCACCATCTCACTATTGAAGACTGTATACATAAAGCTAAGAGGTCTAAAATAAACGATTATAATGATTATCACTTTTTAATTATTTCCACAACAGATAATAATGTTAACAACGCTTTTTCTTATAATAATATCTATATATACATTAGTTTAAATTATATTATAACAATACATTATGGTGAAAATAGATCCATAAAGAAAATTATGAATGACATAAATAACGGACTAGAAATTGTATCTAATGGAAGTGATTTTGTTTTATATAATATCCTTGATGATGCAATAGACCAATTGTTTGTTGTAACTGACAAAGTTGAAGAAAAAATTAATTTTTTAGAAGAAGAATCCATGAACAACCCAGTTCAAGATACACTTAACAATATTATGAAAGTTAAAAAAAATGTAATTAAGCTTAGACGAGTTGTTTCTCCTCTGCGAGAAGTTTTAAATACTCTCCTTCGTCATGATGATATTATAACTGAAAAATATAGGGTATATTTCACTGATATATACGACCACGCACTTCGCATATATGATTTAATTGAATCTGATCATGAGATGGTTACATCTTGTTTAGAACTTTATTCTTCACAATTATCAAATTCCATGAATAAAGTTATGAAAATCCTAACTATAATTACTACTGTTATGATGCCACTTACAATAATTACAGGTATTTATGGAATGAACTTTCAAAATATGCCTGAATTGCATGCTAAATATAGCTATTTTATTACTATATTTATAATGTTTTTCATATCTTTTTGTGAAATTATATATTTCAATAAGAAAAAATGGTTATAAAAAATAGGTATAAGCAATAAATAAATTTATTACTTATACCTGTTTCTTAATACTAATCGAAGATATCATTATTTATACTAATATGTTCGATTAATATTTAATGAATTTTTGTCAATTACCATTTCACCTGGACGATTGCTAATAATCTCTACGATATTATTACAATTCCGAGTATTTTTTTCTAAATATTCTATCCCTTTCAAAGTTATCTTAGGATGGTTCTTTGAAATACTATATTTTTCTTCTATTCCAATTCTTTTTACATCTATTCCTGAAATTAGTTTAGCTTCCAGCATAATATCAAAAATTTGTCCATATTGCTCATCATCAACTTCTATTTCTTCTTTACTTATAATTTTGTTGTTTTTGTCTAATTCATCGAGTATTTTTAATATTAATTTTTTTTTCATATTAATACACCTCTATCTATAACCTTCTATAAATAAAAATTATTTCCTTCTATTTTATTAAATTTTAACTATTATATATTAATAACTTTCCCATATGTATATTAAAATTCACTTTCCTCTACCTTCTCAATAAACTCAACCCCTTCGAGTTCAGCTATTGCATCCTCAGCTGCAACATTCTCTACAACTTTAGCATAAAGAATTACCCCTTTGTTTACATCTTCATCCCACTCAAAATCAGTCATAACACTATTTATACCTAAATATTCGCCCATAGTACTTGCACTAATATTGGAACCTCTATATGTATCAAGGCCCTCCTGCGTAATTATAATTTCATAAGTTTTATCATTAACTGACATATTTTTGCCTCCCTAAACTATATTTTACATCCTTAATATAATGTTCTACATAAATCTAAAAATATACCTATAGATTTTTGTTTTTAAACATAAAAAAGAGCCCATTTTTGAGCTCTTTTTTTAATATTATTTCCTAAGCAATATTTCTAAACTACAAAAAATGTTGCAGCAAGTATTATATAAACGCTTACTAACTGTAAGCCTTCTAACCAATTAGATTCACCATCATTACAAACTTTGTTTGCTATAATCACCGTTACACCTAACGCCACTATTTCATATGTGTTAAATATTAGTGCCATAGGTTTAAATAATAAACTTACTAAAACTAATATTGGAGCTATAAACAAAATTATTTGCAAACTTGAACCTATTGCAATTTCTATTGCAATATCCATTTTGTTTTTTATAGCCATAGTTACTGCCGTTGCATGCTCTGCAGCATTTCCTATAATCGGTATTATTATAAGTCCTACAAATAATTTAGATAAATGTAATTGCTCTGTCATTGGTTCTATATTTCCAACTAATAATTCACTTTCAATAGCTACAAATGCTGTTGCAATTAATAAAATCGCAATTGCTGTAGATTGCTTCCACTTTTTCTTTGAAACTTCATGATCCACCCCATATAAATCTTTATGCGTAAAAAATGCAAAATACAAACTACAAGAATATACTATAAGCATTACTATTGCTATAACTACGCTAAGATTTTCATAATTCACTGGGTTTAAATCTGCTGTACTGAAATTTCCTGTGCATACTGCAGGTATAACTAAACTTATTACAGCTAAAGTAAGTAAACTTACAGAAACATTTACACCTTCTTTAGCAAACTTTTGTGTTTTATTTTTTAAACCTCCCATAAACATGCTTAGCCCCAATACTAATAATACATTACCTATCATTGATCCTGCGATAGAAGCTTTAACTATATCGAATAGGCCTTCCTTTAATGCAAAAAATGATAAAATCAGTTCAGTTACATTCCCGAATGTAGCACTTAAGAACCCGCCAAGTTTAGCTCCTGTATACTTTGATAATTCCTCAGTCGCTGCTCCGAGTAATGCTGCAAGAGGAACTATAGCAAGTGCTGTTATTAAAAACTGTATACTAGGCCCCCCTATTTGCATAAAGTGAATTAGAATACTCATAGGTATAAAAATCAACAGATAATACATTTTGTTCATGTTGTATATCCCCCTCAATAATATGTGTTCGAACTATTTTGAAATCATTATGAAGTACCACAATTGTGTCGCTAAATCACTCTAAAACCGATTGTTTTATTATAACTTATATTTATGTCTTATTGAGATAAATATACAATTTACTTTTATATAAATATAAATCAAGCTAAATTATATGATAAACTTATGCTGAAAATCAGAGGAAGGCATTGGCTTTCCAATTAGATACCCTTGAATAAACTGGCACCCAAGTTCCTTTAATGTGGAAAATTCCGTTTCTGTTTCAATTCCTTCTGCAATAACCTTAATATCCAAAGTATCTGCAACTGCTATTATAGCTTTAATTATAGCTATATTTTTAGAGTTATTATCTAAATTTGTTATAAGTGATCTATCTATTTTTATAGTATCAATAGGAAGTTTACTTAACCAACTAAGAGATGAATACCCTGTACCGAAATCATCCATCGAGATTTTTATTCCTTTAGATTTTAACTCTAAAAGGACTTTTATTATTAAATTAATGTCCTCCATAGCCTCGTCCTCAGTAATTTCAAGATTTATATACTTAGGATCTAAGGACTGCTTTCTACATACATCCATTACTAATTGAACAAAATTTTCTTGTATTAATTGTTTATATGATGTATTTACTGATACACTAAAATCCTTTGCTCCTTCATTTTGCCACTTTTTACACTGAATACAAGCATTATTAAGCATCCAATTATCGATTTCTACCATTTTACCTATTTTCTTTGCAATTGAAATAAATCCAATAGGCTGAATAAATTCATCTCTACATTTCCACCTTATAAGAGATTCTGCACTCAAAACTTTCATCAATTCCAAATTTATAATAGGCTGATAATACGTTATAAATTCATTTCTCTCCATAGCACTCTTTAAGTTCTTTTCCGTTTTCAACATAAGTTTATTGTTATAATTCATGATGTTGTTATATAAAAGGTACCCATGTCCTCCACTGCTTTTAACTTCATACATAGCTAAGTCTGCATTTCTTATTAAAGTGTCTACATCATTTCCATGCAGTGGAAATAAACTAATACCAATACTTACCCCAATATATAATGACTCTTCATTATATGTAAAAGCAGAACTTAATGATTTTACAATTTTTTCTGCAATTTCTGTTACACTTGACGCTGAAATTAAATGCCTTATAACTACAATGAATTCATCACCGCCAATCCTACTTACTATGTCCTTTGATTTTTTAGTATTGCACTCTAGTCTCTCTGCTACTTTCGCAAGAACTATATCCCCTACTTGATGACCAAAGCTTTCATTTATAGCCTTGAATTTATCTAAAGTTATAAAGAAAATTGCTAGCTTTTCATTTTCATTTTCATTTTCAAGCAAATCTCTAATGTTCTCTAGCAGCTTTTTCCTATTTGTAAGCCCTGTAAGAGTGTCATAATTTGCAAGTGATATAATAGTTTCATCCGATTTTTTTAGTCTCTTGAACATATCATTAAATTTAGACCCAAGCTCAGAAATTTCATCGTTTCCTTTTAATATTATGTTTGGAAATACATCATAGGAATTATGTACATTTTCAACTACTGAGTTTATAATTTTGATTTTCCTTACAACAAACACATGTATTAATATAAAAATACTTAAAGAGAATATTATTAAAGTAATAAGTACAATAAAAAAATAGAAATCCATTGTATTTTCTGCCTTTTTAAAAATATTTCTTTCCACTGTAACCTTCACAAGGAAAAATGATTTTGAAATTATATAAAGAAAACCAATTAAAATTAAACTTACTAATAACACTATTCTAAATAATTTCGCTGAAAGTTTCATATTTATCACCCATTCCATATTTATTGCCTATTAACATAGTTTTAATCTTTTCTAATTGTATATCGGTTATATAAGACAAAACTTTATTTATTACCCCCTCATGCGACTTATAATGCCCTTAATATTATTTATTCTGCATTATTAATACTTCAAAATTTTTTAAAAATATAATTGTAGCCTATTTATATTAAAAATAATTTTAATATATTGTGGTAATAATAATAAATATGTATTATATTTTACTAGGAGATGATAAAATTGAAAGCAAATGAACTTTTAAATTATAAAAACTGGGTTGTCGTTGGTGATGTATTAAATCCATCAAAATATGCTTATAAAATATTGAATTCCCTTAAAACTTATGGTTTTAATGCTGTAGGTGTAAATCCCTCTGTTGAACACAGAGGTGTTTATAACAAGTTAAGTGATGTACCATACAAGGTAGAAGTTTTAAATTTATGTATTATTCCCTATAAAGGCATTAATATTATTAAGGAAGCGTGCGTATTAAAAATAGAGAGAGTACTAATTCAACCGGGGGCTGAGAGTCCTGAAATACTTGAATTTTGCAGTATAAATGGAATACACGCAATAGAGGGATGTACACTTGTTGAATTATCAAAAAAATAGTATTAAGTATACAGTAAAGGAAGTGAATATTTAGTGAAATGTGTGTTTGAAAGCAAGCACTCTTTCACTAATGAAATATATGGAAATAATAAGGATTAAAGGAAATACATTCTGCATTACTACAGGCATGACATATATACCATTTTATAAAATTAATGACAAAGAAATAATTATGTTAGATTCTGGATGGGCAAAAGGACAAAGACAAGGTATTGATGAATTATTAGAAAAGAACAACTTTAATGTGGTTGCTATAATATGCAGTCATGCTCATGTTGACCATATAGGAAATAATACGTTTTTAAAGAAAAAGCATAAATCCATTATCGCAATGCCAGCCTATGAATCTCTTATTTGTAGTTCAGTCGTTAACCTAAAACTTTATTACAGTAATCAAACATTATCTGATGTTGCGCTTCATTTTGGACATATGGTTTGTCACACGGATATTATGATTTTTGATAATCAAGAGACTATAAGTATATATGGTACAACCTTCAAGATTCTCCATACACCAGGTCATAGTCCTGCACATATATGCATAACTACTCCAGATGATGTTGCATATATCGGAGATGCACTTATAAGCCACGAAGTAATGAATGGCTCTAAAATGCCCTATGCTTATATACTAACAGAGGATTTATTAAGCAAAACAAAACTTTACGACTTAAAATGTAACAAATACATAGTAGCACATAAAGGTGTATATAATGATATCACACAGCTTATAACTGATAATATACATTTCTATAAAAGTCGAGCAACAGCAATATATACTCTTATAAAAGGAGCTATGACAATGCAAGATATTTTAAAGGTTGTTATTGAAAATTTTAATATTAATATTAGCAATAAATATAAATATACCCTAATCGAGCGAATGTTAAGTTCATATGTTGAATATTTAATTGAAACAGGGCTTATATCTTTAAATATAGATAATGGATTCCTTAAATACTCAAAAATTTCATAAATAATTAAATATTTATGAAATTTTGATATTCATTTTATATATTCTGTTTTTTATATAAAAAGGTCATTAACAATATACTGGTATCAGACTTCTAATTCTTTATATTTCAAATAATCGAAATCTGCATATTTTTTTTGTCCAGATAAATCCTGACAACATATCCCAATGAAAGCTCCTGTAAATCTAAATTCACCTATTTTAGCATAATAATCATCTGATAAGACAGTGGCATCCAAAATTGGTCCTACATCAAAAAAATGTTTTCTATCTAAAGAATATGAAAACTGTGCATTTTCCATATAACAGGTAAGTCTTAAGTAAATTGATGTTACATCCCCTAGCGAAATCCCACGTCCAATTGGATAAGTAGTATTTCCTAAAACAGATGAAAGTAAATTTAGGGTCTTTCCCTGTTTTTCATCATACGTTATATGCAAATAATAATAACTGATATTATCATAATAATAAATCAAACCTGCCATTTGTTGAAATGTGGTTGGATTAAACTCTACTACCGTATCTGCAATAAAATGAAAATGTTGTTGTCTATGAGCCAATAAGCTTTGATGATGATGAGAAGACATTGACTCACCACCATATAAACGCAAATACCCCCGCCTTTTTTTTAGTGATGCAGACGTGCCTAATGGAATTCTTAGAGATTGCAAATGAAGGCTCCATATATCATCATCAAAATCTTCTACAAAATCTATCAGTTGTCCTCCATCCTCATAAGCATGTGGAATTTCCACCTTTTCCTCAGGTGTGTTATCGCTATATTTCATAGATAACCATCCATCACGCCACTGCACTGCTTGTATAGAAGTTTCACGACCAAGAATGCACATCCGTTCTTTCCCAAGTGGACGAGCACAAAGATGAACCATATACCACTCTCCATCAGGTGTGTCTACAATACTTGCATGTCCAGATTTTTGTATTAAAAGTTCAGGATTATACTGTGAAGTTATTATCGGCGTTTTAGGATCTATCTCATAAACTCCATCAATGGTCGTGCAACGAGCCATTGATGCAGAATGTTCATAGCCAGTTCCCCCTTCGGCTACAAGAAGATAATAAAATCCATTATATTTATATAGATGCGGGCCTTCTGTGAATCCAAGATGAGTACCTCTAAAAATATTTTTGGATTCTCCAATCAATTTTTGCTCTTTTAGTGAATATTCCTGAAGAACAATTCCTGCAAAACTATAATTCCACCAGAACTTGGATTACCTATCATATTTAATTGTGAAATACGATCCAATGGATGACAAATTAGTTTCCAATGTACAAGATCCTTAGAGTGATGAATTTGTACACCTGGAAACCATTCAAAGGTGGAAGTTGCAATATAATAATCCTCTCCCACTCTTAGAATAGATGGATCTGGATTAAATCCTCTTAAAATAGGATTCATAGCATATGCCATAATAATTCAACTCCCTCTATAATTTTGAATATAAATATCACAATAATAATAAATTTCACGATTATATAAGTGTGTAATTAGTATTCTAGTTGTAATGTTTCTCCTTTTACTTCAAAAAAACACTTTTGCACATCTGTACCTGTAAGATTAACACTTCTATCATCTGGCTGACTCCCTCCCACGAAAACTTCGAATACGCCTGGTTCAAGAATGCAATTCCCATCGTTGTCTATAATCGCCATTTGTCTTGGTGTTAATTCAAACTCTAATATCCCTTCTTGTCCAGGTTCTAGATTAATCTTTTTAATTCCTTTTAATTCATATTTTGGTATAATCACACTAGCTTCTACATCTTTTAAGTATAACTGAACAGTTTCTTCAGATTCACATTGCCCAATATTTTTTACTGTTATTTTAAATTGACATGTTTCACCTGATTTTATTTCATCCTTACTTTTTATAAGGTTTGTATACTTAAACTTAGTGTAACTAAGCCCATAACCAAAGGGATAAAGTGCTTTATTTTCCATATATCTATAAGTTCTATTTTTCATGGAATAATCAATAAATTCTGGAAGTTCCTCTGTTGTTCTATAAAAAGTTACAGGTAATTTTCCTGTTGGACTAAACCCTCCAAAAATTAATGAAGCTACAGCGCTTCCTCCCTCTGCCCCTGCATACCATGCCTCTATTATTGCAGGTACATGTTCATCCGCCCAGTTAACTGCAAGTGCGCTTCCTGATGCAAGAACTAAAATAACAGGTTTTCCTGTTTTATATACTTCTTCTAATAGTTCTTGTTGAAGTCCCGGAAGATTTAAATCATTTTTATCAGCTGATGCATATATATTACCAGCATCGCCTTCTTCTCCCTCAATGGTTGCATCAAGCCCAAGACACATAACTACCAAATCAGATCTTTCTGCTACTGATATTGCTTCTGATATTCTATCATTTTTCATAGCAAGATCTTCCACCTTATCTTTAAATAGGTGACAACCTTCTGAATAATAAACTCTAGTATTAGGATTTACAGCTTGTTGAATCCCCTCTAGTATCGTTACATATTTTGATGCCGTACCAAAATAATTTCCAGTTAATGCTTCGCGACTATTAGCATTGGGTCCAATTACTGCTATAGAATTAATATTATCTTTATTAAGAGGTAATATATTATTTTCATTCTTTAATAGAACCATCGTTTTTTCTGAAACCTTTAAAGCAAATTCTCTATGCTCACTTGAATCATTTTCTTCATAAGGTATACTTGCATAAGGAACCTTTCCTTGATCGTCAAACATGCCGAGTTTCATTCTAGTAGTTATAAGCCTAACAACAGATTTATCAACTGTTTCTTCAGCCACTAGTCCTTCTTTGCAAGCAAGTAAAACATTCAAATACATATTACCACAATTCAAATCACAACCATTATTCACAGCAAGAGCTACTGATTCTACAGCATTACTAGTGATTCTATGGTTTTCATGGAAATCTTTTATTGCCCAGCAATCTGAAACTACATGTCCTTTAAAACCCCATTCCTCTCTGAGAACATCTTTTAAAAGCATCTTACTCCCACAACAAGGTTCATCATTAGTTCTATTATATGCACCCATTACCGCTTCAACTTTACCTTCCTTAACGGCATCCTTAAAAGCTGGTAGATAGGTTTCCCTAAGATCTTTTTTAGAAACTACAGCGTTAAAGCTATGACGCTCTGCTTCCGGACCACTATGTACCGCAAAATGTTTTGCGCAAGCAGCTACCTTCATATATTTTTTATCATCACCTTGTAGCCCTTTAATAAAAGCTACGCCCAATCTACCTGTTAAATAAGGATCTTCACCATAAGTTTCATGCCCACGTCCCCATCTTGGATCTCTAAATATATTAATATTCGGAGACCAAAAAGTTAATCCCTTATAAATATCGTGGTCCTTTTTTCTTTGAGATTCTTGATATTTAGCTCTTCCTTCAGTTGAGATTACCCCAGCAACCTTATAAATTAAATTCTCATCAAAGGTTGCAGCCATTCCAATAGCCTGTGGAAACATTGTAGCAACCCCTGCCCTTGCGACGCCATGTAGTGCTTCATTCCACCAATTATAAGATGATATACCAAGTCTTGGCACCGCAGCAGAATTATAAGTCATTTGACTAACCTTTTCAAATAATGTCATTCTTGATACTATATCCTTAGCACGTTTCTCAAAACTTAAATTTTCATCCTTATACACTAATTTTTCTGTCATATAAACCATCATTCCCTTCTGTTAAATAAATTTTAAAGCATACGATTACATACATTAACCTTTGCTTGAATCTTACAACATTTTCTTATTTATTTCAATTTATTTGTAAGTTACACTTTAATTTTACACTAATCGTATTAATTAGAATTTTTCTATAAAAGCGATTTTATGTCATTGTAAAATTGCTTTTATAGAAAATAAATAATATAATTATGTAAGCTTTTCTTTTTAAAAGTTATGGAAACGTTTTAAAAACTTTTTGAAAAGTAAGATTATGATCTAAAAATTATAAAGGATGGTGTAAATTATGAAAAAAATAAACATTGGTAATGGCGCTATAAGTGCTTCCGAAATAGGCCTAGGATGTATGAGAATAAATGCCCTTTCTAAAACTGATGCATCTACACTTATTAATACTGCCCTGGATGAAGGAATTAATTTCTTTGATCATGCAGACATTTACGGTGGCGGTAAATCTGAGGAAGTTTTTTCAGATGCTGTTAATATGAACCCTACAACAAGAGAAAAATTTATTTTACAGACTAAATGTGGTATAAGAGATGGATATTTTGACTTTTCAAAAGAGCATATTCTAACTGCTGTAGACGGCAGCCTAAAACGTCTAAAGACAGAATACGTAGATATACTACTATTACATCGTCCTGATACACTTATGCAGCCTGAAGAAGTTGCAGAAGCATTATCGCTTCTCCATAGTAGTGGCAAAGTTAAATATTTTGGAGTAAGTAATCAAAATCCAATGCAAATTGAATTACTCAATAAATACTTGCATAACAAAATCGTTATTAATCAACTACAGTTTAGTATAACAAACACTGGTATGATTGACTCTGGGCTTAATGTAAATATGAAAAATAGTTCATCCATTGTTCACGATGGAAGTATTTTGGAATATTGTCGCTTAAAAGATATAAATATTCAGGCATGGTCACCCTTCCAATATGGAACATTTGAAGGTGTATTTTTAGATAATGACAAATTTCCAGAATTAAACATGAAAATAAACGAGGTTGCAGCTACTTATGGGGTAACAAATACAGCTATTGCTATTGCTTGGATTCTTAGGCATCCCGCTAACATCCAGCCAATAGTTGGAACGACAAACCACAAACGTCTAAAAGATATTTGTATGGCGTCTAAAGTTAAACTTACAAGAGAAGAATGGTATGAAATATACAGGGCCGCCGGTAATTTACTTCCATGATATTCTTATATCATAGCTAAAAGAACCTGAGAGATAATTTATTGTCTTTCAGGCTTTTTTTATTTAAAAAGTTTTAATATTAAACAATATTTTGATCTATGTAACTATGATATAATTTCAATATGTGATAAATGAACATAAAAGGTTTGGTGATGAAAATGTATAAGAAGATATTAGTAGTTGATGACGAAGCTAGAATTGCAGACACTATCGCCTATGCCCTAAAACGTGAAGGATTTAATGTGGAAGTTGCATATGATGGTGAATCAGCCTTAAAGAAAATAAATAATTTTCATCCTATTGTTTTAATACTGGATATTATGATGCCAAAATTAAACGGTTATGAAGTTATTAAAAGAATAGAAGATAGAACAATGATTGGTATAATTATGCTAACAGCCAAAAGTGACATAGTAGATAAAATTTTGGGACTTGAGCTAGGAGCTGATGACTTTATAGTCAAGCCTTTTGATATGCGTGAACTTACGGCAAGGGTCAACTCACTTGTAAGGCGGCTTGAAAAAGTTGTTGTTAAAGAAGCTTTGATACTTGGAAAACTAAAGGTCAAAATACCTGAGAGAAAAGCCATGATTGAAGGTACCCCACTAGATTTAACCCCCAAAGAATTTGATCTTTTAGTTGCACTTGTATCTCATGCTGATAGAGTATATTCAAGGGATGAGCTTCTAGACCTTGTTTGGGGTAGTGATTATATTGGAAGTACTCGAACAGTAGATATTCATATGAGGAGATTAAGACAAAAACTAGGAGTTCCACACGAAGAAATGTTACAAACCGTTCATGGGGTTGGCTATAGAGCATCAGGAGGAATACATGCGAATTAGCATAAGAACTAAATCTAATCTATTTCTTGCAGGCCTTCTGCTACTAACTGTTGGTATGCTTAGCCTACTAGTTTTAAGTGAAGTTAAAAAGGAACAACAAGTTCATCATGAAAGCCTACTTAGCCAACAATCTAAAGTAGCAAATCTTTATATTAATCAATCTTATGCACAATATAGCAATGTAGAGAGCAATGAATTTCTTAAAAATAAAGGTCAAGATTTAGCAAAACAAATTGAAACATTAAGTGGTATGCAAGTAATCTTGTACAATATGAAAGGTACAGAAGTTGGAAATTCATTTCCTATGGGTTCACATAATATTATAAATACTACTATTCCATATGCCGCAAAAAACAAAGTTGCATATGAGGTAAGTGATGACTTTCTTTATTATTCTGCTCCCATAAGTAATATTAATGGACAAATAGCTGTCGTTGAGTTTATATACCCTCTAAAAGAAAATATAAATTTTATAAAAAAAATTATTATGATTTTTGTGTATATCGGAAGCCTAGTATTTGTGCTTAGCTATATCATTGGATATATATATTTTAACAGTATAGTAAGCGATATTTTAAAACTAAAAAAACATATAGATGAAATAAAAATAGGTGGCTTTAAGCATGTACAGATATTAAAACGAAGTGATGAGCTTAAAGACCTTGAGCAAGGCATATGTTTCATGTATAGCCGAATTGAAGAAAATATTAAAACTATGGATAAGGAGCACGATCAGCTAAGATATGCAGTCGAAAAGCTTAAATTATTAGAGCAGCAGCAGAAACGTTTTATTGGAAACATAACTCACGAGTTTAAAACACCCTTAACTATTATCAGGGCTTATGTTGACTTAATAGAAATGTACACTGATGATCCATTGCTTCTAGAAGATGCAAAGAAAAATATCAGAAAAGAAACAGATAGACTTTTAGAAATGATAGAAAAAGCACTTCATCTTTCTTCCCTTGAAAAATACGATTTTGAATTAAGTGCAGAACCTATTGAAATTATGGAACTACTAAAAGGCATCTGTGATCGTATTAATGTAAAAGCTAAAAAATTTGAATTAACAATGTTTCCTGATCTTAATGAAGCTTATATTTTGGGTGACCATGAAAGTGTAATGCAGATTTTTATTAACATATTGGATAATGCAATTAAATATAACAATCCAAATGGAAAAATATTTGTAAATAACTATATAGAAGATGACAAAGTTTGCATCATTATACGGGATACAGGTATTGGTATACCTGATTTGTCAAAAGATAAAATATTCCAACCTTTCTACAGAGTAGATAAAGAAAGATCTAGGCAAACTAGTGGAATAGGCCTAGGACTTGCCCTTGTAAAAAAATTGGTTGAGATGCAAAAGGGCACTATAGAACTTATCAATATTAAAGAAGAAGGAACTGCTATAAAAATAACATTTCCTCATTTATTATAAAATATACAATTTGGAAACAAACGTGTATACTTTTGAAATAATATACTGATATTATATGTTTATACAATAAAACTTAACAGAATATGGGGGAATAATAAAACTTATGAAAAAAAATGTAAAAATAATGATAATTATACTATTAATAGTATTTTTAGGGGTAAGTGGTTTTTATGCCTATATTAATTATAGTACAAAGAAATGGACAAGTCTTGTATACCCAGGTGTTAAAATTGGTGATTTAGATATATCCGGAAAAACACTTGCGCAGGCAAAAGATATGGTATCGCAAAAATATCAATCCACCCTATTAAAGAAAAATGTAAATATTAAAACACCACAGAAAACTTATTCATTGAATTTTGCAAAGATGAGTGCAAAATATAATGTTGATGAAGTAGTTAATGAGGCTTTTAATTACGGTAAAGATTTATCATTATACAAAAAATATAAATTAATTAGAAAGCCTGAAAGCAAACTACTTAATATGAAATTCACTTACGATTCTAAACCTTTATCAGATCTTATTGCTAATATGAAAAAAGAAATTAATAGTAACCCTAAAAATGCAAGTATTTATAGGAGCGGTAATTATTTTGTTATTACACCTGATAAAAAAGGTTATACACTTATGGATGATAAACTAAAAAAGGAAATTATAAGTAAAATAAATGGTGACATAAACTCTCCGGATATTTTAGTAAATGCAGAGATTAAAACTGTTTTAGCAAGTGTAACAAACGAAAAACTTCAAACAGTTAACACAAAACTTTCAAGTTTCTCTTCTAATTTTGGAACTTCGGCGTATGGCAGGTCCACTAATATAACCCTTGCAACAAATAGCATTAACGGAACTATTCTAATGCCTGGAGAAAGTTTTAGTTTCAATGGAACAGTTGGAAAACGAACAGCAGCCAAAGGTTATCAGCCAGCACCCGTTGATATTGGTACCAAAGTAAGTTCAGATTATGGTGGCGGAATATGTCAGGTATCAACTGCATTATATAATGCAATAATTAGGGCAAACATTAAATCTACTGAAAGGAATCATCATTCTATACCGTCAACTTATATACCTTTAGGTATGGATGCAACCGTAGATTGGGGTAATTTAGACTATAAATTTACTAACACCCTAGGATATCCTGTTTTTATTGAGAGTATTGTAAGCAATAAAATACTAACATTTAATGTTTATTCTAATTCAAGTTTAACAAATAAATCTTATACCCTAGTGCATGATATATATGCTGCTGTTAATCCGGGACCTACACAGTATATAGACGACGCTTCCCTTCCTGTTGGCAGTATTGTACAAGAGCAGTTTCCATTGATTGGATACAAAGTAAGAACATATAAAGATACAACTCAAAACGGTAATGTTATTAACCACGAACTAATTTCAAATGATAGTTATCAGGTAAAAGCTGAGGTAATTAGAGTAGGTACTAAAAAGGAGCATTAAATATGCTAAATAAAAAAATTGTTCTAATTATAATCGGCATTATATTCATAGTTGCTTTTTCAAAGTTTTCTCAAAACACAGATACAAGTCGGCAAACAATAGATGCTGGAGGAAAGGAAATCACACTGATTAAAGGTGATAATATTTCAACCTACAATGAACCTGCATTAAAAAAAATTGATCTTATAAATGATATACGTGCTTTTGAATGGATAGATGATGACACTATATTAATTTCTAAGGAAAATAAAACCTATCCCAAAGTTTTTACTGATAGTGGGATGGTATATCCTCAAAATTTATATTTATATAATCTTAAAACAAATGAGGATAAATTAATTCTTGGTTCAAAAGAAAGCATGGGTAATGCTGTTTTATCTCCAGATAGAAAGCATATATTTTATAAAGAAGGTATAGAGAACTTAACAGGCTTTATTCTTAATATTAAAACAAAACATAAAATACAAGTTACAAATCGTGATAACATTTCTCCTACCGATGGGCAATGGATAGACAATGATAATGTTATATTTAGTACACTTCCAGAAAGTAAGATTTACACTGCCAGTGTCAAAGGAAATATTTCCTTATTAACAAAGGTCAAAGGCATAACTTCAAACACTATAAAAATTAAAAATGATTTATACTATATTATAGGAGAAAAACTATATAAACAAGAAATCAACTCCAGTAATAAAATACTTTTGAGCGACGGAGTAAATTCGTTAATACCTTCCCCAAATCAGTCACAATTTGCATTAGTTAAACATAATTCTAATACAAATAGATCACTTATATTAAGTGACCTGCTCGGAAATAAACTTAAAACCTTTGCTGAAGGTACACAGATTATGGGTACAAGTTGGTCTAGTGATGGATCTAAACTTGCCTATACCGTTGCATCAGAAAACAATTGTGACGCTGGATTATTTGTAGTTAATGTAAAAAGTTATAAAGTAGTACAACTTGCTGTAGATATTCAGTATATTTCTGATTCAGTAAAATGGAGTCCCTCTGGAAAAAGACTTCTAGCATCTCACTTTATGATGCATAATAATAAACCCTCTTTTACAACTCATATCATTGACTTAAAATAATGTTTATATTTCTGAAAATCAAAATGAAAGAAAAAATAAAGTAAAAGTCTAAACACATATAAATTTATATGTGTTTAGGCTTTATTAAATTTAACAAAATTCTAATTAACTTTAATTATTTATTTTTAAAAAAGAGGTATTTGGAAATATTTGGAGAATACTTTCTATATATAATTAGGAGGCGCATACAATGATTTATGATGCATTTAAAATTGCTAAGCATTTAAATATAAGTAAAGTTACTGCATATGCTAAAATGAAATTACCCGAAGTAAAACCCTTTTTAATAACACACAATGGTAAAACCTGTGTAGATGAAAAAGGACTAGATGCAATTAAACAATGTCTAAAATACAATCAAACCGCTGAATCAGAAGTTGCAGCTACCGTAGTTGCATCAAACGTAGTAACTTTATTAAAAGAAGATATGATTGAAACACTTAAAAATGACATTGAGTTTATAAAACAACAATTAAATGTAAAAGACGGACAACTTTATGATATTAATAAACTATTAGAAAATACGCAGGTTCTTTTTAAACAAGAACAAGAAAAAAATAAAATTGTGTTATCCTTACCTGAAACCATTAAAGAACACGATATCCAATTGCTTGATACACTAACACACTCTCTTGAAAGACAAAGGGCTAAAGCATTAGCCGAAGAAGTCCTCCATAGAAAAAAAGGACTTTTCAAAAGAATATTTGATAAATAAAATATATATGACCTTCCTCTACGATAAGAGTATAATGTACCTATACAGTATGCTTTTGCAAAAACAACAATATTTTTGTAATTATACTAAATCATTAGGAGGTAAATACATATGTTAAAACAGACAATAAAAGACGATATTATTAAATATATGAAGAGTAGGGATAAAATAAGACTAACTACTTTAAGAACTTTAATGGCTGACGTTAAAACTAAAGAAATGG
>ERZ1463035.85-NODE-85-length-18055-cov-13.980444_pt1 | contig 18055 bp, 18 predicted proteins | sample MGYA00564486_ERZ1463035 | MGnify/ENA primary metagenome ERZ1463035 (study PRJEB39244, sample SAMEA3635149) | Helicobacter pylori | study: EMG produced TPA metagenomics assembly of PRJEB11511 data set (Assembly of a 5300-year-old Helicobacter pylori... | reverse complement strand
TTGCTACTGGTATAAATATTAATATTATAATAAATACGAAGTATGCCGAAAGCCAGTCGTTTTGAAAATTTATTATTGGTAACATTTGTTATCAACTCCTAGTTAAATTTAGTTATCATTCGAATGTTGAAATGTGACACTTAATTATACCTTATTTTTCGAATGTTAACAACTAATTTTAATTGATTGTTCGTGTTATGTATTGGTTAACACTCCTAAATTTTGCCTTTTTAAATCATTTATTAAGTAAATCTATAAAATATATTTTTTCTATTTTATTAATAAAAGTAAACCAAATATAAAAAAATCACTCATTTAACTTATAAATTTAATAAGTTTTCTGAGTGATTTTTTAGTTTACTAACATGATAACATGCTATTAATTTTAGCAAATATTATATTAATATCCACCCGAGGACCCTCCACCACTTGATGAACCGCCCCCGAAACCACCGCCTCCTGAGCCTCCAAAACCGCCGCCATTTCCACCACCACGTCTACCAATAGAGCTCCAAAATAGTAACATTACCATAAATTTAGTTATTCTTCCTCGGTTTAGAATAAAGTCGAGAAAAATAAACACAATAAATCCTATTAATACTATACCATTACCCTTTCGAGGAACGTTTTGTGTTTGAACTTGTTTTGGAACATTAACATTCTTCTCTAGTTTTACATTGTATTCCTTAGCTATGCTATCGCTCAGAACCGAATATGATGCCCTAAGTCCCTCTCCATATTGGTTTTGCTTGAATTTTGGAACTGCATAATCATTCATAACCCTTGAGGAATAAATATCAGTAACAGCACCTTCTAGCCCTGTACCCACCTCTACTCTCCATTTTCTTTCTTTTACTGCTAATAAAATTAACAGACCATTATTTTTATCTTTTTTACCAATACCCCATTCTCTAAAAATACCAGTTGCATAAGTTTCTATGGGTACCTCTTTTAGTGAATCTATAACTACAACTGTAGCCTGAGCTCCTGTTTTAGCTTCTAGTTCCCTGCCTACTGATAAAATATATTGTGTTGATTGATTATCTAATACTTTGGCATAATCGTTAACATATTTTAACTGAGATGGAGCAGGATATATTTTTGTGGTTTTTGCATTTACTATATTCGCAGCCATTATTTGACTTAGTAAAACCAGACTTATTATACCTACAAATAAAATCGTCATTTTTTTCTTAGCTTTTGTAGATATACTTAATGTGATATTATAATTTTTTATTTTTTTAATAAAATTAATTAAATAAGTCTTCATATTTTAGCTCCTATTTAGTAAAGTCAACTTTAGGTACTACTTTAGCTGATTCACTAGCCTTATAAAGTGGTTTTTTATCAAATCCAAAAATACCCGAAATAATATTATTAGGGAACCTTTTTATTGTTGTATTGTACGCTCCAACACTTGTATTATAATCCTGTCTTGCAGTACCTATTCTATTTTCGCTGCCTTCTAGTGCTACTGTTAAATCTTTAAAATTAGCACTGGATTTTAGATCTGGATACTTCTCAACAATTACTAAAAGCCTTGACACTGCACTACTAAGTTCGCCATCTGCCTTAGCTTTATCTGTTACGTTTGTTGCACCTGCAAGTTTAGCTCTAGCCTCAGCTACTTTTATAAAAATATCTTTTTCCTGAGAGGCATAACCTTTAACCGTTTCTACTAAATTAGGAATCAAATCAGATCTTCTTTGTAACTGCGTATCTATATTTCCCTCTGTTACCGTTACCTTTTGTTCTAAACTTACTATCTTATTGTAACCTCCAATAATAGGCATTATTATTACAAGAATTATGGCTGCAACAATTGTAATTGTTCTTACATTTTTACTCATTTCTATACCACCTTTTAATTTTGTATTGTGATGTATTGAATTTTTTAGATATAATAATTATTAAGTACTTGAGCATCTAATTATTAGATCAGACTTATTCTTATATTCTAAACTAGAAATTTAATCATACTACTATACTAACTTGCTATTTATTATCTAAAATTATGTATTATCTAAAAAAAAATTTGGTTACCCTTATTAAAACTTTACTATTATATTAAAAAACGCGTAAAAAAATCCCTATAATTAAATATAAGGATAGTACACTGTATATAACAAAAATAATTTATACCTCTACTCTTTAAATGCTTTAGTTTTAATAATAACAATAGTTTTTTTTATATATTCTTCTGTTTTATAATTTCCTAGTTTATTATTCATCCGAAGTAAAAGAACATTTAAGTTTAATATATCTTCATAACTTATCCCTTCTAATTCTTTAAATATTAATAAGGTCTTTTGATTTTTATTATAATCATCTATTATCAAATTACCACCTTTTTTTGATATATCTAAATAATGCGCATTTTTAATCAAAGCTTTTTCTTTATGAATGAAGGATTTATTATATAGATTTTTAACTATTACATGAACAGTAGAGGGTGACCAAAAACTTATTTCACTCAATTCACGTGATGTAACACCTGGGAATGCTGCAATTATCCATAAAGCTCTAAGTTGGGCATATGTAACATTAAACTCCTTTAGTGGTTCACTATGATTACTTTTTATGGTTAAAATGAATATTCTTAGTAAATTATATAAAGCAATCGTTTTTCTTATAATACCCACTGTATTATTGTCAAAATCCGTTACATCAATTTTTAAATTTAATTCATTTATTTTATCAATATAATCAAAAATAAATTCTTTTTTTTCTTTTATTATGATTTTTGTAAAAATATCTATAATAAAATCTAATTCTTCGCTTGAAAATAAACCTATTAAATCAAATAGGTAAATCTTGTTCTCCTTACCTTGTTTATTCACATTAATATACCAATTGCCAAGCTGTGTTAATTGGAGTTTATATAACTTTTTGTTAATTGTTTCTTCTTTAAATATTAGTTTTTTATTAATTAAAATTTTGATGATATTACTGACTGTAGGTGAACTCCAACACCCAATCCTAGCAATGTTACTAAGTGAGATTCCTGGGAACACCTTAATAATCCATAAAACTCGAAGTTGTGGTAGAGTTATACCTGAAGTCTCAACAGTCCTTGCATAATTAGATTCAATCTTTAGGAATGCATATCTTGCTAGATTATATAACGAATGTATATTTAGCAAATAGTCATTTTGCTTCATAGAATTTCCCCTTGTATGCTATTTAGCATTTATATTAGTTATTATTTTCATGTACACGTAGGCACCATAAAACATTGTACCAAAAATATTATATCAAATCAACAAAAGGATTTTCGCCTAATTCTATACATATTAATTAGTTACAAAACCTATTTATATTTAAACTAATATACGCATAAAATATAACATAGTAAATAATATTTTATTTTTACAATAAAATGTCCTATAATAGTGTAATACACTTTTAATTATAATGTTATGTTAAACCGTTACATTGATAAAATTCATACAATATAAAGGAGATTCGAAAATGATATTTTCTAGTGAGACACCAATTGAAACTATAGAAAAAGATTTGAGGTATCTTGAGCTACTAGCTAGCAATTATCCTACAATTCCAGATGCTTGTACCGAAATCATAAATTTACAAGCTATATTAAATCTTCCTAAAGGAACTGAGCATTTTCTCACAGATATTCATGGTGAGTACGAATCCTTTTCTCATGTTCTTAGAAATGCTTCTGGGGTAATTAAACGAAAAATCAACGATATTTTTGGTAATTCACTTAGAGATAGCGAAAAAAAAGAACTCGCAACCATTATATATTATCCAGAACAAAAGTTAGATATAGCAATTAGAGAAGAAGACGATATAGACGATTGGTACAAAATCACTTTTCATAAACTAATTAAAATTTGTAGAACCATTTCATCTAAATATACTATATCTAAAGTTCGAAAAGCACTACCACCAGATTTTTCATATATTATTGAGGAACTACTTCATGAACAGCAAAGCACTTTTAACAAACAAGAATATTACAATGGCATTATTCAAACCATAATTAAAATTGGAAGAGCTAAGGAATTTATAGTTGCCATTTCAAATCTGATTCAAAGGCTTACTATAGATAGGCTTCATATTCTAGGTGATATTTATGATAGAGGTCCCGGAGCACATATAATATTAGATACACTAATGAACTATCATTCTATTGATATACAATGGGGTAACCATGATATACTTTGGATGGGAGCTGCTTCTGGCTGTGAAAGCTCTATTGCTACTGTTCTTAGGATTTCAACAAGATATGCAAATTTAGATACAATCGAAGAAGGTTATGGCATTAACTTATTGCCACTAGCAACTTTCGCTCAAGATTTTTATAATGATGACCCTTGTAAGGCATTTAAACCTAAGGTTTTCCCAGAAAACAACTATGCAGATAAAGACCTTAATTTAATATCAAAAATGCATAAGGCTATAACTATAATTCAATTTAAACTTGAAGGTGAAATAATAAAAAGACGTCCTCATTATGAAATGCATTCCAGATTACTTCTTAATAAGATAGATTTTGAAAATGGCACCATTGATATTGATGGAAAACAATATCAACTAAATGATCCTAATTTTCCAACTATAGATCCGAGTGATCCTTACAAATTAACCGAAGACGAAAGACAACTTATTGATAAACTTAAATCTTCTTTCTTAAATAGTGAGAAACTCCAAAAACATATACGGTTTTTATATTCTAAGGGTAGTATGTACTTAAAATACAACTCAAATTTACTTTTTCATGGATGTATCTCACTAAATGAAGATGGCAGTTTTAAAAAAGTAAAAATAGATGACACTATTTATAGTGGAAAGTCTTATATAGATAGAACTGAGCGTTTAGCCAGAGAAGCCTATTTTGGTAAAGAAGGTTCAGCATCTAAACTTTACGCACTAGATAGCATATGGTATTTGTGGTGTGGTTCAAATTCTCCACTTTTTGGTAAAGATAAAATGACTACTTTTGAAAGGTATTTCATAGACGATAAAAGTACTCATAAAGAAGTAAAAAATTCATATTATAACTATAGAGATGATGAAACAACTTGCAATAAAATATTATCTGAATTTGGATTAAACACTACCGATTCACATATTATAAATGGACATGTTCCTGTAAAGACGAAGCAAGGTGAGAGTCCCATAAAAGCTAATGGAAAATTATTAGTTATTGATGGTGGTTTTTCTAAAGCATATCAGCCAGAAACAGGAATAGCTGGATATACTCTTATATATAACTCCTATGGATTACTCTTAGCCTCCCATGCACCATTTGAATCTACACAAAAGGCAATTGATGAGGGAAAAGATATTATATCTTCTACTATTGTTCTAGAAAAATCTACAAATCGTATACGTGTTGTAGATACTGACATAGGCCTTGATATTAAAGATCAAATTGAAAATTTAGAATCACTTCTTACAGCCTATAGAAAAGGGTTCATTAAAGAACAACGTTAATCTTATAAAAACTATTTTAAAAAGATTTAAGACCACTTGGCGCCCAATGTACCAAGTGACCTTAAATCCTTTAATATATAATAATATAAAACATAGTATTGGCTATAATCAACTCAATCACTGTAGCTGTAATCTACTACATAGCTTTTTAATTTGCTATATAGTTTTTGTCTACTTTGCGTCATATACACTTAACAATTCTTGTAGTTTATGAGCTTGCATTGCAGATTGCTCTGCAAATTCTCTAAATGTATTACTAACTGTCTCTTCAGATACTTCCCTTGCAAATGATTGATAATCCCTAGTATCCTCTTGTGCATCCAATAATTTTTTCATAATAGTATCTCTAGTATTCATTTCCATTTTTATCACTCCTTCAGAAGTATTTTCCCACTAAAAATATTTTTTATGTATGTAAAATCCGAAATATGCTAATAAAGGAGATTAAAAATTGTTAAATTCTTAATCTCCTTTATTTATTAGTTAATTTATATTGAAAGTGTTAAATTTATTGTTATTGTTTTTCCACCTCTAACTATTTCTATTTCAACTGTATCACCAGCTTTATGTTTACCTTTAAGTTTATTTAATTCATCCACAGTTTTAACTTTTTCTCCATCAAATTTAGTAATAACATCACTAGGCAATATACCAGCTTTTTCTGCCGGACTAGATTTTAGAACTTGTATAACACCTATTCCTGCAGGTGTATTTGCACTTCCCTTAGCAATATCTCTGCAAGAAATCCCTATGGTAAGAATTGGCTTAATTAAATTATTTATTTTAGGATTTATTGTATTAATAGGTATTGCAAAACCCAACCCTTCCACTCCTGTTTCACCTATTTTTGCAGTGTTTATTCCTATAACTTGTCCCTTAGAATTTACAAGTGGTCCACCACTATTTCCTGGATTAATAGCAGCATCTGTCTGAATAAATTTAAGATTCTTATTTTCAATACTTACTTGCCTATTAAGCGCACTTATAACTCCTGTAGTTACAGATCCCAAAAATTCTTTTCCTAAAGGGTTTCCTATTGCGACTACCGATTCTCCCACCTCAAGCGCATCTGAATCTCCGAATTCAGCCACGCCTGGAACTTTTGTATTGGCGGCTAACTTAATCACAGCCACATCAGATGCCGAATCATAATTTACTACTTTTGCTGAAACTTCTTTTCCATCACTAAGCGTAACTTTCACATTTTGGACCCCACTTACAACATGATAATTGGTCAAAATATACCCTTCTTTATTGAAAATTATCCCAGTACCTACCCCTTCTTGTTCAGCAGTTGCACCGCTAACATCACTGCTTACAGAAGTGATTTTAGTTGAAATTGCAACTACAGAAGAACTCATTTTTTTTGCAATCTGTGGCACAGTTAAGGTATCTGTACTAGTGCTCGTTATAAGTTTTGCTTTTGCATCACTAGCAACCTTTGTATCAGCTGATTTGGTCGTATCAGTTGCTTTGGTTGTATCAACTACATTTGTATTTTTCATCATATTCATTGTTACAATAGCTGCTCCTACCCCCCCCATAGTAGAACATATTACACCTACTATTATGTAAGCCACTATTCTTTTTCTCATTCCTCCTTTGTTTTTTTTAACTTCATTATGATTTATAGATCTATAATTAGTTTCTTCTAATACAAATGGAACATCTTTACTTTCTTTTTCTTTGTAACCATCACTAGGCGTTTTCATTTCCATTGTAAGATCTTTATCATTAATTTTATCAATATTTTCACTTGAGTTATTACTTTCACTATCGATTATATTATCGTTTGTTTCATTTATTTCATTATTATTTGAATCATCATTCATACTTTTTTCCTCCTTATTTATTTTCCAAGGTATATAAGTCACTAACTGTTATTATCGTATAAAATATGATTTCTTTATAAACCAAATTATGTTTTATCTTTAATTATATATTAAAACACTTATATTACAATTTGGTGACAAATTTGTGAACAAACTTTTAACTAACCGATATTTCAAACTATTATTTTCCTGCATACAATTCAACTATTTTTAATATTACATCAACGGCTTTTTCCATAGCAAATGTAGGTATAAATTCATATTTACCGTGAAAGTTATGACCACCAGCAAATATATTAGGTGTAGGTAACCCCATAAATGAAAGCCTTGCACCATCTGTGCCACCTCTTATAGGTTGCATTATAGGATTTACACCAACTTCCTTCAATGCCAAAAATGCTGTATCTACTATATGCTTTACTGGCTCTATTTTTTCTTTCATGTTAAAATATTGATCCTTAATTTCTAATTCAACCGTTCCACTACTATATTTATCATTTAATTTATTAGCTATGTTTTTAATAAATATTTTTCTATTTTCAAAATTTTCACTATCAAAATCTCTTATAATATATTGAAGTTTCGTTTCCTCAACCTCACCATTAATACTAATCAAGTGATAAAATCCCTCGTACCCATCTGTAGTAGCTGGAGTCTCATTTAATGGCATTAAGTTTATAAACTCATTTGCAATAAGCGCTGAGTGAATCATTTTACCCTTTGCAGAACCTGGATGAACGTTTCTTCCGTGAATAGAAATTTTCACTCCTGCAGCATTAAAATTTTCATACTCAAGTTCCCCAATAGGCCCACCATCCAAAGTATATGCAAAGTCTGCACCAAATTTTTTCACATCAAAAATATCCGCACCACGACCAACTTCTTCATCTGGTGTAAATCCAATACGAATTTTACCATGCTTAATATCAGGATTCTGCATTAAATACTGTGCAGCTGCCATTATCTCTGCAATTCCAGCTTTATCATCTGCCCCTAGAAGTGTTGTTCCATCGGTTGTAATAATAGTTTTTCCTATGTAATTCTTGAGTTCTGGAAAATCCTTTGGAGATAATATTATATTGTTTTCTTTATTTAATATAATATCTTCTCCATCATAATTGTAAACAAATTTAGGCTTAACGTCTTTGCCAGAGATATCTGGGGCAGTATCCATATGCGCTATAAATCCTATAGTTGGTACTACTTTTTCTACATTAGATTCAATAGTAGCCATTACATAACCATTATTATCTACATTTGCTTTTTTTAATCCCATTGCTTTTAACTGAATAACTAATTCTTTAGCAAGTATCATTTGTCCACTTGTACTTGGTACAGTTGTTGATTCCTCATCAGATTTAGTATCATAACTTATATATTTTAGAAAATTTTCTACAACTTTTGACATATTGACATCTCCTCATATTTTAATGGTTTATTATTCATTTTTTAAAAAATTATCAATCAATTTTTCTGCCATTCTTTTTTGCATATTAGCTTTATTTGTAAGTAACAAAATCATTAATATTAATTCTATTAACTCTCCACCTTCTTTTCCCATTTCCTTGATTTTTTCTTTTATAAATTTAGCATCTTTATCTATATCACGTTCAAACTCTTTATTTTGAACTTCTTTAATATCCAAAAAATCATTATATAAGTCATCTAATGGAACATTTATATTTTGCGGGGCTTTTACATCAATAATAGGATCAAATAAAGTATTAATATCACTAATTGATATAGTTTGTTTCAAATTATAAATAAGTGTAAGTAAAATAATATGTTCTTTAGTATATTTTTTATTTTTAGCTGGCATCAAAACTTTACCTTTTGTGTAGTTGTTTATCATTGTTTTTGTAAGTATTTTATCTTCTTCATTTCTTTTAAGGCTTCCAAGCTTTTCATTAAAAAAAGTTGTAACCTGATCCATATATAAGTCCACACATGGTATTTCGACTAAACTAATATCTTTTGCACCTATAATTTCTTCAACTAATTTACTTAAAGTTTCCTCATTATAATTCATTCATTCCACCTCACCTTCATTATATAGCATTAATTACACTGAATCTATAATTACCAGTATAATTATATAAAAAGAAAGTACATATTAGTGTAAATGTGTAAATCTTTGATAAAAGATTCTAAAACATTTTAACCAATATACACTTTCTTTATGTATCCTTTAAAATTCTTCATGCAATGTAATTAAAAAGTACCTAATTGTTATCGCATATATACTATTTACTTAGACTTTCCATTTAAAAATTCGCAATAAGGTGCTATAGGACATACCTCACAATTAGGTTTCCTTGCTTTACATATTTCTCGTCCATGCCATATAATGAAATGATGAGCATCACTCCACATATTTTTGGGTATATTCTTCATAAGTTCTTGCTCTACTATCTCAACATTTTTACCGGTAGCAAGTCCAATTCTTTTTGAAACTCTAAAAACATGAGTGTCTACAGCAATAGCTGGAATTCCAAACGCATTAGACAGGACTACATTAGCAGTTTTCCTGCCAACTCCTGGAAGTTCCATTAGTTCTTCCATAGTTTTTGGCACTACCCCATTATATTTTTCTAATAAAAGCTTTGTAGCACCTAAAATATTTTTGCTCTTATTATTATAAAATCCACAACTCTTAATTTTTTCTCCTAGCTCATAACTAGATAATGTAATCATGGCCTCCGGTGTATTATATTTTACATATAACCTCTTTGCAACAACATTAACCCTTACATCTGTACATTGAGCTGATAATATTGTTGATACTAAAAGCTCATAATGGTTTGTAAAATCAAGACCACACTTTACACCTGCATATGTTTCACTAAGAATTTTAAGAACACTCTTAATTGTTTTTTTATTTATATAAATCACCTACTTCTTACTACTTAAATTATTATTATCTATTTAATTTGAGAATATACTCCCCGATACTGCTCTGGAAGTAACACTGCTACACCCGACATTATTTCATTCATAACCTTATCATAATATTCATCTCGAGCTTCATCTTTCTCCTTAGGTTGTAATGTAATAGGATCACCTATACTAATATTTACATCAGCATGATGAAATTTTTCGAGTGCCATATCTTTTTCGCTAATTGGCAACAATTTCTCTGTTCCCCAAATACCCATTGGAAGAATTGTTGCTTTTGATAATTTAGCCATTAATATAATGCCTCTCTTACCCTCTATCATCTTTCCACTTCTACTTCTTGTCCCTTCTGGAAACATCATAATATTATTACCTTGTTTTAGCGTACTTACTATCTTAGATATAGCATCTTTATCTGGCGAATTAGGATGCACTTGTATAGTTTTCGCTACAAAAAAGCCTAATTTAGTAAGCCTATTATCTGTTAACTTTACTCCTGCTAAAAAAGTTACATTATCATCCTTTAATAACTTGTTCAAGATTATACCATCTGCATTGCTTAAATGATTGCATATGAAAATTATAGGCGACTTTATATCCTTAATTTTCTCCATTCCGTGAGTTTTAATATTTGCATATTTGTTAATATATGAATCTAATAATCTTTTAGCTATAAATGATACAACTCTATCTGGTAAAACGTTTATTATTCCTAACGCAGATTTCGAAAGCATCTAAATTCCACCTTTCATAAATAATGACTATAAAAATATTATAATTTGAAAAACTTTAAAAGTCTATAATAATAATCTTTTATATAAGGTGATGTATCCTTCTCTATGGTCATAATTTTAACCTTTTCAATAAAAAGCGCATTAATAATTGCATTCCTTTTAATAATATTTTTACCTCTCCACCCACAAGAGGTTATTTTATAATTATCTTTAAATGATTTATTATCAATATTTATTAATTCATTCAAATTAGGTGTTTTCATATATTTATATGGTTTAAATTCTTTAATAACACTTAATTCAACTTCTTTATTGTAGGGACAAACTCTCTGACAAGTATCACAGCCAAATAACCTACCATCTAATTTATCAAACCAAAAATCCTCTATATCTTTTTTTTGAGTTATATAGGACAAACATATATTAGAGTTATTATTTATTCCAACTTTCCCTTTAACTATAGCACTTGTAGGACATGCTGACAGACATATTTCACAATTACCACATTTTTGCGTAACTCTTTTATCAGGGCCTATCACTAAATCCGTTATAATTTCTCCTAAAAAAACATATGAGCCATACCTTTTCGTTATTATCATATTATTTTTCCCTATAAATCCCACGCCACTTAGACTTGCAATATATCTCTCAGGTAATGCATTACTATCTACAAAATACATAGCTTTTGCACCCATCCCCTCAATAAATGTGCAAATTTTTTTCATATATTCAATTAATACAAGGTGATAGTCTCTTCCTCTAGTGTAATTTGAGAAATATATTTTTTTATTGATATCTTTATCATACAGATATGGAAATGCAATAGAAATTATAGTTTTCCCATCTTCCATATATATAAATGGATTTATCTTTTTGTCTAGGTCTTTCTCTTCAAACTCATTTTCTAAATCTAATTTTTTTTTCCTATCAAAATAAGGATTTAGCTCATGAAAAATCCTACATTCGCTAAACCCTATTGTATCTAACCCATTTATTTCACAAAATTCAATTATATCATCTTTAACACTCATATCTTCAGTCCCTTTATATAACCATATCATTGTAAATTCTTTTAGTATTGCCTGCATAATCTTTAATCTCAATTATTGTTAATTCGTTTACGAAAATAACTCTAGCAGGTATCCCTACTGCAGTTGCCTTTGGTAATACATCTTTTAAGACTACAGCATTTGCACCAATTTTACTACTGGTTCCTATTTTGATAGGACCAAGAATTTTTGCACCAGCACCAACTATAACATCATCCCCTAAAGTAGGATGTCTTTTGCCAATATCCTTTCCTGTTCCACCTAAAGTAACCCCTTGATACAAAGTTACATTGTTTCCAATTTCCGTGGTTTCTCCAATAACTACTCCTGTTCCATGATCTATAAAAAAACCTTTCCCAATTTTAGCCCCTGGATGAATTTCTATTCCAGTAAAAAATCTAGCCCCCTGGGATATAGCCCTAGCTATAAAAAATATTTTATGATTATATAATATATGGGCTATTCTATATATTATTACAGCATGAATACAAGGATATAATAATATTACTTCAACCCAATTTTTAGCTGCTGGATCCTTTTCTAATATATTATTTATATCATATCGTAACGTCTTAAACATACATTAATTCCTCCTATAGAGTTATAGTTTGTAAACATTCAAATTCATATTTAAAAATATAAATTTGTATATTCTTAAACCCTCACATCAGTCTATTTCTATGTGTTTTTTTATCTATAGAGTAGAAATAAATGTTTAGATTTTACCCTAATTAGTCATAAATACCCATTGAAATATACTTTTCTCCTCCGTCTGGAGCAACAGTAACAACTTTTTTGCCTTTACCTAATTTTTTAGCAATTTTTATTGCTGCCGCAACATTAGCTCCTGTAGAAATTCCTACTAAGATACCTTCTTCTTTAGCAAGCCTTTTTGCTATATCGAAAGCTTCTTCATCAGTTATTTGCATTATTTCATCAATTACACTGCTATCATAAATATCTGGTGTAAATCCTGCTCCTATACCTTGTATTTTATGTGGTCCAGGTTCACCGCCAGATAATACTGGGGATTTCGCTGGTTCAACTGCAACAATTTTAATTTCCTTATTAAATTCTTTTAATTTTTTGCCCACTCCAGTAATTGTTCCACCAGTTCCGACTCCTGCTACAAAAACATCTACATCTGATATATCACTAAAAATTTCTTGTGCAGTGGTTTCGTAATGTTTTTCTGGATTCGCTATATTAATAAATTGTTGTGGTAAAAAGAATTTAGAATCTCCATCTGATATTTCTTTTGCTTTATTTATAGCACCCTTCATTCCCTTTGAACCATCTGTAAGCACAAGTTGTGCGCCATATGCTTTTATTAAGCTACGTCTTTCAACACTCATGCTATCTGGCATTACAATAATTACATCATATCCCTTAATTCTACCAATCATTGCCAAAGCTATCCCCATATTTCCACTAGTTGGTTCAACTATTGTAAAGCCTTCCTTTAGTAATCCTAATTTTTCAGCTTTTTCTATCATGCCTAGTGCAGCCCTATCTTTAATACTTCCAGCTGGATTATATTTTTCTAATTTCACATATACATCAGCCACGTCACCCTTAACTAGTCTATTCAACTTTAGAACTGGTGTTCCACCTATCATATCTAAAACATTGTTATACATCATAATAATACCCCTCCAATTTTAAAATAAGTAATTTTTTAAAGTTATCCATATTTTTGCATTTGTATAATCTCATATATTGAAAAAGTGACACATATTTGTTTATTTTTGTAATATTTTACATGTTTTTGGGTACAAAAAAAACTTCCTCTACTATTAGAGACGAAGTTTTCCTTCGTGGTCCCACTCTAAGTTATAATCACCAAAATGATTATAACGCCACTTTTTCAAGCACAATGTTATGCTCAATCACTATAACGGGCGAGTCCCGATGCAGCCTACCAAAACCATACAATAATAAACAACAATATTTTCACTTGTTATATACTATCGCATTACTAATTCGGTGCATAACTCCAAAGGGCACTTCATATAGTTTTCCTTTAAGAGTCTTCTCAGCTTTGGACTCTATCTCTGTAAATTTTTCCTATATTACTTTCCTTCTTCTTAGTATTTTCTAGTATCTCCTAGTATCTCCTAGTATTTCAGTATGAATTACTTTTCTTTATTATATTCTTAACATTATAATATGTCAATAGTATTTCTTTTGTTTTATTAAATCTCAGAGTTGTTTGCATATAATGATGCAATTTCGCCTATAGCACAGCTTTGTTTTACCACACTTTCATGAAAAGCATACCCCTGAACTACCCCTCCACACGCAAAAATACCACCTATGTTTGTTTGTGAATTCATATTCAATTTAATTTGTCCTGTTGATGAATTGACTACTATCTTAGCCTGCTTTGCTAGTTCATTATCTGGATATAAATCTACTGATAAAAGTAATGCATCACATGAAATACGTTCCTCACTACCATTTACAACTTCATTATTGCTATCAATTTCCACTAAAGTAATACCTTCGATTCTACTTTTTCCTTGAATATCAACAACTCTATGCATCATTTTTAGTGGTATATTAAAATTCTTTAACGAATCAGATAATTTTTTATCAACGGCCTCAATAACATTTTTGCTTTCAATTATTGCTTTTACATTAGCACCTTCAATTGATAGTCTTCTTGCTACTATTAACGCAATGTCTCCTGTTCCTAATATAACTATTTCTTTTCCTGGCATATAGCCTTCAATGTTTACGAATTTCTGTGCACACCCTACCGTGTAAATACCTGCACATCTACTACCTGGTAGATTTGAAAATCCTCTTGGCCTCTCTCTGCACCCAGTTGCAATTATTATAGTTTTTGCACTAATTTTAAAAGTCCCAACCTCAGAGTTCACAACATTAATTTCTTTAGCATCATTTAAATTTAAAACAGTAGTGTTTAATTTATATGAAATATCTAATTCCTTAATTTTATCTATAAGCTTCTGAACAAATTCTGGTCCCGTCAAATCCTCACTAAAAATATCCTTACCAAATCCATTATGAATACACTGGTTTAAAATTCCACCTAATTGTTTTTCTCTTTCTAAAATTAAAATCTTACATTCATAATGTTCTTTAGCTGAAATAGCAGCTGCAAGGCCTGCTGGACCTCCTCCAATTACCACTATGTCATATTGTTGCATTATATACCTCCAGTTGCAGGCATCTTAACCTGTTCCTTATTTTGTAATACTTAATATTAAGTTTAATACTTTATTATAATAAAACGTAAAAACCCGTGAAAATAATTTCACAGGTTTTATTTGGCAGGGGTAGTAGGACTCGAACCTACAACCAATGGTTTTGGAGACCACTACTCTACCAATTGAGCCATACCCCTTTATTAACTTTTAAGACGAAAAATATAAAACCTAAAACATAAAAATGGCAGGGGTAGTAGGGCTCGAACCTACAACCAATGGTTTTGGAGACCACTACTCTACCAACTGAGCTATACCCCTAAAATACATTTGAATTATATCATGTGTTGTAATAAATTGCAAGAGTTTTTTATATCTTTAACCCTTTTCTTTTTTTATGTTTTAGGATAAAATATTTAATGAGGTGAAACTTATGGAATACATAGTAACTACAGTTGACGAAACTTATAAAATAGGAGAGTTAATAGGCTCACTTGTGAATTCAGGTGACATAATTTGCTTAATTGGTGACTTAGGCACTGGAAAAACTCATCTAACTAAAGGAATTGCAAAAGGCTTAGATATTAAAGATAATATTACAAGTCCCACTTTTACTATTGTAAATGAATATACTGGTAGATTAAAATTATATCATTTTGATGTCTACAGAGTAAATGACCCCGATGAAATAGAAGCTATAGGCTTTGATGAGTATATATTTAGTGATGGAGTTAGTGTTATTGAATGGGCTAATTACATTGAAGAAATAATTCCACCCAACAAATTAACCATAACTATAGAAAAGCTCCCTGAACTTGGTGATAATTATAGAAAAATTACTATGGAGTATTCTGATAAAAGATACAATTATGTAAAGGAGATAATACTATGAAAATTTTAAGTTTAGATTCTGCTACCCAATCTGCAACTTGTGCAATTCTCGACGATAACAAAGTCCTTGGTGAAATAACCTTTAACTATAAAAAACAACATTCCCAAATACTCATGCCTATAATTGATGAATTATTCAAAAATACGCAAATGAGCATAGATGATATTGACGCGTTTGTAGCCTCTAAGGGGCCCGGTTCCTTTACAGGCCTTAGAATTGGTATGGCTACCATAAAAGGACTAAGCCAAGGGTCAAATAAGCCCTTTGTAACTGTATCCACCTTGGATTCTTTAGCATACAACTTAGCCTACACCGATGGAATTATATGTCCCATACTAGATGCTTTAAGAGATAATGTTTACACCGCCCTTTATACCTTTAAGGATTGCGAGCTTAATCGTATTAGCGACTACATTAATATATCAGTTGATGAATTAGTAAATATGCTTAAGGATAAGGATTGTAACATATCCTTTGTAGGAGACGGAACCATAAAATTCAAAGAAAAACTTCTAGCTAATTTACCCAAGGTAAGTTTTGCGCCAGACCATCTAAATCTTGCAAAGGCTTCATCCCTTGGCGAATTAGGTCTCAAGCTTTTAAATAATGGAACTTTTGATGACATATATGCATCAGTTCCTATTTACCTACGAAAACCACAAGCTGAGCGTGAGTATGAAGAAAAAATGAGGCAAAAGAAAAATGAATAACGACTTTAAGATTTACCCAATGGATGAATCATCTATTAAATCCATACTCAATATCAGTGAGTTAAGCTTCCCTATTTCTTGGAGTTTAGACTCACTCCAAAGTGAACTAGATAATAAGTTCGCTAAATATGTTGTATTGAAAAAAGGAAATACAATAGTAGGTTATGGTGGGATGTGGGTAATTATAGATGAAGCTCATGTAACTAATATTGCAGTTCACCCCGAAGCTCGTGGAAATGGCGCTGGAAACATTATCGTGGAGGCATTATTTAGAATTTGTAGAAAACATAAAGTTACAGCAATAACTCTCGAGGTTAGGAGTTCAAATTTTATTGCTATAAACTTATATGAAAAATATGGTTTTGAACAAGAAGGTTTAAGACGTCATTATTACGAAGATAACGGTGAGGATGCTGTAATCATGTGGAATAGACATCTATAGCTGAAATATACAAAAGACTAGCAAATAAATGCTAGTCTTTTGTATTTCTATTAATAATTATTTTGTCTGCTTTTATATTTGCTCTCAATATTTTCTTTATGAAGTATAGGAGAAACACTCTTATATAAAGCTAACGTCATTGCAGATAATACAACTCCTTTAAGAATATTAAAAGGAATTATCATCCAAACAACAAAAGAATTTAAATTTGTAATGTTATTATTTATTTTTGATCCCATTGCTACCACTGCAGTTATTGGAAATCCTAATACAGTTTCATATAAAGGTAATACAACGAAATAGTTTAATATAGCTGCGAAAACTGACATAACAATCGTTCCAATTAATAACCCGACCATTGCTCCGCCTTTACTTTTACGAACCTTATATATATACCCAGAAACTAATACTAAACATGACCCTACTAGAAAATTTGCGAGTTCTCCTACTAGTGCGGTACTCCCCGCAAACACTCCATGTAATATGTTTTTAACAAGTTCAATAATAACTCCTGCTATCGGTCCTAATGCAAACGCCCCTAAAAGTGCTGGTAAATCACTAATATCTATTTTTAGGAATGAAGGAAATATAGGTATTGGCAATTCAATATACATTAAAAGAAAAGCTATAACAGCTAAAAGTGAAATTTTAATCATTTTAATAAGTTTTTCGTCTCTCATTTTTATACCCCCTATTTAAATATCTTTAAGGGATGGATATAATAAAAACCCTGATATATAACTATATCAGGGCAAATTCACATATATCACATCTTCTTTTATCCAGACTTTACTGTCGGCTTCGGGATCTAACCGAATCTGCCTTTACGGCTCGCGGGCTTTACCGCCGGTGGGGAACTTCGCCC
>ERZ1463035.84-NODE-84-length-18093-cov-10.721311_pt1 | contig 18093 bp, 31 predicted proteins | sample MGYA00564486_ERZ1463035 | MGnify/ENA primary metagenome ERZ1463035 (study PRJEB39244, sample SAMEA3635149) | Helicobacter pylori | study: EMG produced TPA metagenomics assembly of PRJEB11511 data set (Assembly of a 5300-year-old Helicobacter pylori... | reverse complement strand
ACACTCTTTCCCTACACGACGCTCTCCGATCTCTTTAAGTCTTAATATGGGGTGTGTATAATGAATACTAAAGAATATCAAGAACTTATAATGCAGAATTACGAAGACATTAAACGTTTAGAGAGTGAGTTAAAAGTAGGAGTTTTCAAACCTTATGAAGATGATTTACTAATACTTGATACTGTGAGATACAATGAGATTAAAGAAGAGATTAAACGGAAACACTTTGAAATTAACATGATGGGTCATGCTATCATTATGAGTAGAAGGGTTAAGAAGGAGATTAGTAACATTGAATATATTAGAAGCTTACGTCTTGATAACTAGAATTATTATCCCAATTTTTATTTTAGTCGCTGTAGTCCTATATTTCGCATTCTATTTACTTTCTGATTATATTTCATTCAAAAAGAAGCAGAAGAGCTTAGAACGCAAAAGAGAGGGCAATTAGAGCATGTCACTAAAATGTACCAAAATTTAGTCAAATAAAAGTGTGATTTTATGGGAGGATATTATGAGTAGTTTACTTGAATCAGCAATTTCAGAAATAGATTATGCCTTAGTTACTAAAAAGGGCGGAGCAGAAGTTAAAGAGTTTTACTTGAACAATGCTAAGCAACTTATTCGTAAACACATTGAAGAAACATCAAAACAACAGGAGGAATCGAAATGAGAATTTTATTATTAGTGTTAGGTATTATCTTAATTGTATTTCCATTCTTAGGCTTATTCCTATTACCTATCTTGCCATTACTAGCTATGACAGGTGGAATCGTGGGATTATTAGGAGCTATGATTATTAGCACAGCTTTGGGTTGCTTATGTATCTGGTATGTGTTATAATGTCAATAGGTTAAATAAAAAATAAAGACTTGAAATTTCCGACCTACCCTTTTCTGACAGAAAGTTAGACATAGGGGGGGGAGGGTAGGAGGACTTACTTATGGATGAATTTTTAAAAACGATTGTAGATAAACGTGTGGCACAGGGTTTCGGCAGTCTTTGGATTATCACAGAAATCTATACAGCTATGAACCGCAACATTTATCGTTCAACTAAAACGGAAGCATGGTTAAAACAGAAAGAAAATCAGAAGGTTATGATTGACTATGTGTATGCTAAAGAAAATGAAAAGACGGAGGAATCGTAATGGATGTAAAGTATAAGAAGATGCAAAGCCAACGATTCGGCACAACAGTAATGATTGAAAGTATTGATTATAGTGAAGAAAGTGATATATCACTTACAAGAAAAGGTAAGTTAGTAACTCTTTCTACTGGTTCCAATTCAGAAGAGGGCTGTTCAATACAAGATGATTTAACCGAAGAAGAGTTTGTGGAGCTAGTGTCAAACGTAGTAAGTGATTTAGGGTTCACTAATGAAGTAATTTTAGCTTTGAGTAAATCGAAACAGGAGGAATCGTAATGGATAAGTATTATTTTTATGAGATTGTAGATAACGATATTAAGAAACAGTTATACTTTAATAAGTTTGGTCTAATTGATTTCCTAGAATCTCATACCGAATTTATCGAGAAAGAAATCGGAATCAACAAAAGTGACTTTGTGATTCAACGTACAGGAATTCCTTTCGTAAGAGTTGGCTCTATGTATTATCGTTACAACAAAGATGAATTCACACAGTTGGGTTCTATTGTTGGTAACTATGGTGAGAAATTATACCCATTCCGTAAGAAGTCAGCACAATTAGCTAAATGGAATACGTTCTTATTTGATAAGCATAAAGGCTTCCACTTAGATGGTTACAGTCCATTCTATACTACAGAATTATTTGGTCATAATGACAAGGCTAGCATTTCAGTTGTAGGTCGTCATAAAGTAGCTCGCCACAATGAACGTTGGCTTATTGTTGCAGAACATCCTATTAATGGATTCCATTATAAAGATGCTACTATTCAGCTTGCAGACAATCAACGTATCGTAAGTATGACAGAGGAAGATTATGTTAATACTCGTTTAGAAGCTAAAGAGCAAGATGCTAAATATACTGCTGGAAAACAATTTTGGAGGGATTAGATGACTAATACACTAGGAATTTTTGGTGGTCGTGCAAGTGGTAAGAGTACACAAGTTATCAAAGTAGCTGTTGAAAATGGTTATGACATCGTTGTACACAGTGATAACGGAAAGAAGATTATGGAAGATTCTTTGCGACGTTATGAGAAAAAAGATGACAGAGTTAAAGAAGTTAAAGTTTATACAATTCGAGAAATAACTAATAAACATAAACGTGATGGGTCTGTTAGAAAGCCTTTTGTTGTAGATGAATTGAAAGCCTGTTTAAGTAATGTTTTTGAAGACTTTGGAGATATGGTAGGCTTTTCAGAGAATGGAAATGTTACTGATTTAAACAAAGGTAAACGCATTGTAGTGCCTTATTATGTAGCAGATGATATCTACAATTTAAAAATGGGTCAAAGTCCACACATGAGATTGCCAATTGAAGGTAGCTACCCAACTAAACTTTGGTTGCATAGAACAATAGCGAACTCTAATATGTTATCTAAAGGTTTCGATAGTATAGAAACTATGAAAACACCTTTGAAGTTTGCAGAAGGTGTAATTTATCAACTAACTTATAGCGAAAGAGATTGGCAAGGTGAGTGGGTTAGTAAAGTTCTGCTCATAAGAAATCCAGTGATTCACTATAGCGAACAGTTTATGGAATATGTTATTGAAGGCAATTTCTTAAAACTGTCAGAAAACTGTGAGGAAGTAGTTCATAGAGTTATTTTCTATGAGACGGTTGTTAGTAACAATAAGATTAGTATTGAGCTTCCTAGTGACAATTGGAAAAATGTGTATGAAGGTTTCTTTCCAGATGTAGTTTTTCAAGTTGGAGACATCGTTAAGTATAAAGAAAATGGTAGAGCTGAACTAGTAACAGAAATGAATCGTTCTATCTTTCAAGCAGATTATGATACAACAGGGATAGGCACACGCCCTTATGTATATATGAAGAACATCGGTACAGCACTTTCACCTAAATATAAAAAGTAAAGGAGTGAAGTTAAATGAGAGAAGGTTTGGAATACCTATTAGTGCATGGTGATAACGAAATATTCGTTGTAATGCTTTTACTCTCTCTTTTAGGAGTAACCGCCTTCTCTATTTGGCGCACTCATAAATATGTAAAAGAGAACAGAGATTTAAAGACAAGTATTATTGAACTTGAATATATCAATCAAAACAACTATCAGAAATATAAAACTTTGTTGTTGACTTTATCTGAAATAGCACATACTGAAATTACTGATAAAGACCGTGTAGAATTATTAGACGATTTAATTGAAATAAGTAAGACTAAAGACTTGTAAATTCTAAAGTTGTATGTTATACTATTTATAGTTAGAAACAGGGAGGAATATATTTATGGATAGTTTTGGATTGATTAAAGACAATTTGTTATATGTTAAAGGAATTAGTGGTAAAGCAAACAAGATGGAAGCATTAAGAACCGTGTGTACTGAAAGTCCACATACTAATGAAGTTGTTCGATTCTTATTAGATGACTTTAAGAAAACTGGATTAAAGAAAGCTAAGTTAAATAAAGAACTTAACTTAGAAGGACAAGATGCTTTAGGCAAGTTTGATTTCTTGTTCCCACAATGGATTGATTATGTAGTGAAAAATAATACAGGTAGTAACGCAGTAATCAGTAACATTCAAGCAACCATGAAATTCTATTTAGATGGTGGTTCAATGACACAAAGTGATGTAGATTTCTTCTATGAGATTCTAGCTAAGACATTTAAACTAGGATTGTCAGCAGATTCTTACAACACCGTATTCCCTAACCAACCTATTGACACCTTTGGAGTTCAGTTGGCTAAACCTTTTACATTAAAGAATGCTGATGATTTTGAAAAGAATAATACTTCTTTCACAATTACAAACAAGTTTAATGGGAATCGTTGTTTAGCTGTAGTATCTAATCTAGGTGATGTTTCATTCTTTACTCGCAAAGGGTTTGAAATGACAGGATTAGAATTATTAGTTGAAGAGTTTAAAACCTTCCCACATGGCTATGCTTACGACATGGAAATTACTAAAGACTTATCAGAAGTAGATGATTTGGATGAAGCTTTCCGTCAAGTGAATGGAGAGTTAAATTCTAAGGATAAAAACTTAGATGTTCATGCACAAGTATTCGATATGATTACTTTAGAAGATTTTGATAAAGGCGTTTCAGAAGCAACTTATCAAGAGCGACGTACTAAATTAGACACAGTATTCTATGACCATAAGCCTAATCGTGTACACATTGTACCTGTATTATATACAGGTAATGATACTAAAATGATTTTTGAAATGTTGGATTTACAATCTTTAATCGGTGAAGAAGGAGTTATGATTCAAACTAATTCTGGTCACTATCACACTAAACGCACAAGTGATTTATTTAAAGCTAAGAAATTTAAGTCTGCTGACTTGAAAGTAATTGGCTTTGAAGAAGGAGAAAACATCCTTAGAGGTAAATTAGGAGCTTTAATCGTTGACTATAAAGGTAATGAGTTACGAATCGGTTCTGGATTTAGTCATCGCCAACGTCAAGCTATTTGGACACATCAAGAAGATTACATCGGTGAGATTGTCGAAGTTAAATATCAAACAGAATCTAAGAATAAACAAGGAAAACTATCTTTACAGTTTGCTACATTCGTAGATTTCCGTTGGGATAAAGACGAACCTTCATACGAAGATTAAGATTTAGGGTTGCAAAACCCTTTTTCTTATGTTATACTTTGTATATATTAATTAGGAGGTAAATTAATGAACATCTTAACGATTAATGCTATGCCATTTAAAAGCATTCTAGTTGTAACACATAAGTTTAGAATCAGTGACGAAGATGCAAAGCGTTTAAAAGAGGAAGATATTATCGAAGTTTGGAAACGTAACTATGCTTCACAGGGTGAACGTTATATTAGTTACAAAATTGACAAATTAGAAGGGGAGTAATTCTATGTTTAATTCAAAGCGTTTAGAAGCATTAGAGTTTAAAGTAAAAGTATTAGAGTTAGATAATGAAGCTATTACGAAAGAACTTATTAAATTACGTCAAGAGAACACTACACGAAATTTAAAAGAGGAAGAAGATGAAACTATTGATACTGGTAGTTATCTTCCTAAAGGAACCACTTTCCTTAAAGGTAGTCCAATTATGCCACCACATCATCAAGTTGAATCTGGTGAAGGTAATTATACTGTTAGGTTCCTTCAAGATGCACTAGAAGGACAGAAGCGTAGACAACATGATGAACAAGTAAAACTGTTTTGTGATAGTATTACTACATTAGATTATGATAAAATTGAAACGCCTAAGATTTCATTACCAGATAGTGTTATAGGAGAAGGTATGCTTACTGGTGCCTTAAACCTTGATGAAGATTTATTATCAACATTAGTAACAGGTGCATCTTATGATTTAGCACAAGAAGGGAAAGACTTCTCACCTAAAGTTAAAGATTGGAACACCTATGAAGCTGAAATGAATGCTATCAAAACAGAAAATTCAGTAGATGAACTAACTGTTAAACCAGTATTAAATTTAGAAAATGCTATGAATCTGATTGATAAAGCAATTGATAGTATTCAAGAGAGAGTAAATAACATTAAATTTGAATCAGACGAGGAAGAGGGAGATACTATGGAAAGCGAAGCAATGAAACGTTACAACAAAGCAAACGAAACAGGAGATTTCAACATGGCAATCCTAGAGTTGCAAGAAATCTTAATTGAAAATTCTTCTAATCCACAATTCGCAGAAGAACAACTAGAAGATTTAACAGATGCTATTTACCATGTATTAGCTTTCTTGAATAAGGGTCATAAGCCAGAGCTTATTAAAGACTTATACGGACAAATTAAATGGCAAGAAGGTACGCAACGTGAAGTTGGTATTAATGGTTTACAAGTACACGAAGCTTTAGATATCATCACAGAAAAAGTAGAAGAGTATAACGATGCTTACCCTTGTGAAGAAAATGAACGTACAATTAAAGCTATTAATGAAGCTATTGGAGCGCAACTTGAACGCACTGAACGCAGAATTAAACATGGTATTGAAGGACAACACACAGAAGTCAACGAACCAAAAGTATTAGTTAACATCGTTGGTGACAATCTTTTAAAAGTTGATGAAGATGGTATTAAAATTAATTCTGATGCTATTACAGTTGGAACTATTAAAGTAAAAGAAGAACCTGTTTGCACAATGATTAAAGTATATCACAGTAAAACAGAACCTAAAGAAGCTACAGAAGGCGATATCTGGTGGCAAAATACAGACGACTGTGGATTAAAAGTTGGACCACTTGTTTTAGAGTGGTTAGATATTGCGAAAGAAGCTGTATCAGATAAAGACAACTATTTATGGAATCCAAATATGGGTGTACCTAATAGTGGTGCTATCTCTAAACATGTTGATGCTGATACTGGTTGCTTTGCATTTCTACGTTTAACGTGGGTACCTTTTAAATAATTTTCAAATAGCCCTTGCAAGAGGGCTTTACATATGGTATAATAAATTATAGGAGTTGATAGACATGGAATTATGGAAGCGTATGGTAACTGTGTTAGAGAAAGAGCAAGAAGCACAAGGTATCTTAAATAAAGTAATTGTTCAAGAAGCTTACATTACACAAATTACAAATTATAAAAGGTTCTTATCTGCTCCGAGTTTTGAAACTTTCGAGCGTTGGGCTAACTATTTAGGTTATACTTTAGATGAAGTTGTAGAGAAAGCACAACAAATTAGTGTTAGGACTTATAAAGACCATTATGCTAAAGTAAATGCAAAGAACGCTAAGTATGTTAAGACACCATTATTAAGAGAAAAATATGTTAGACCAAACGGATTTAATATTTAGGAGGAATTTAGATGAATAGTTTTGCAGAAGATTTAAAACAAGCAAGTATTGAAGGCACAACAAAAGCTCCTGTTGATGCGTTAGTAGCATTACGAGACGACAGAGAAATTGAAGAAGCTTTCTTTAGTTGGTTAGATTCAGAAGAAGCTATTAATGATTTATTAGATAATATCACAAAGGTAGCTTCTAGTGGCTCACAGTATATTAAGCTTGTAGGATTCTCAATGGTATTAAATTATATTAATGCAACTGTCAAAGATACAGAATTAGCACTAGAGAAACGTCATTATGAAGAGGTATTAAGTAACATTGATGTTAAGAAACTTCAAACAGCTTATCTTGAAATGATTGATAAGAACACAGAATTATTGAAAAGTAAAGAATATGGATTTAGTATCTGGGAATATTTCCTAGATATGAACAATGAAAACGTTGATAACGTTAGTGATGTAGCTGGTATGTCAGAACATATTATTTTCTGGGACACTACAAATGAAATGGAAATTGTTAAACAGATTATTGATACTGGTAATCAAGTAAGAAAACTTTAGGAGTGATAACATGTTAGACCAACTAATTGAAGACAACCTTAATAGTGAACTAGAAGGGATTATCTTTGGTAACAAACTTATAACAGATGAAAACGTATCACGTTTAGTGTTCGTTGATTGTGTTAAACAGAAAGAAGCTAAAGAATTTATCGAAGTATTTAACAAGTTAACCGATTTTAAGCATACAACAGTTTGGGGTAGTCCCATTTCACAGTGTGCTAAAAGTGAGTTATCTTGTACTAATCATGACGAAAATAGTCATATTGATGTCGAAAACTTGTTGACTAAAGGTATGTATGCTTATTACATTAATCTGGTGTTACCAGAGCCTACTTTAGTGGGTCATTACTGGAATAAGTTGTCAGCTAATGCCTTACAAGATAAGACATTAGAACTATATAATATGAGTAATGATTTCTATAACAAATATATTATACCTTTAGACTTCTTAAATAGTAAAGGTGATAATCGTTATGTTATTACTCATGAAGCAACTAACTTACTATCTCATGTTGACTTTCATAAGAAGTTAGACATTGGATTGACTATGGAAGAGTGGAGGAAATTAAATGCTTAAATGTGAATCAGTGGAAGAATTAGCACATGTATTAAAACGTGTATTGAGAGGTCAAGGATTCGTTGATGCTTCATTACACGAAGATACTCAAATGGGATTTAAAACTTATATTGTACATGGTGTACGCCCTATTGAACGGTTTGGTGATGAAGCAATGGAAGATGTAGTTTATATTTTTAGCACCTCTATTCAAAAGATTGTTACCATAACTTATACAAGCGGTGAATCCAAAGGGTCAGTAGCTAGCGTTTCAAACAGACAATACACATATGAAGATTTTAAAGAGGTGCTATAATATGTCAACATTAGAAACTAAAGAGAAAGATTTGAAGTTATTTGAAGAAGCTATATCCGTGGAAAAGGAAGAGAAAGAACTTGTTTATGGCTTTGACACCAAAGAAATTTTAAAAGATATAAAAGCTAAAGAGGACAGTTTGAAAGCGATAAAGGAAAATTATGATTTCCAAAAAGAATGTTATGATAATCAACGAAATTATTTATACGATAAAAATAAACGTTTATTAGGTTTATTTTTAAAAACGGATTATTTTAAGTTTATGGTGCTAGAAGCTTTCAGAAACGAAATGGTAGACAGTATCACTAGGAGTAGCATAGGTTCGGTCGTTCGCACAAGTGTAGTTTTAAGAGAAGTAGAACTGAAATTAATGGAACTTAGTTATTGTCCTTCGGATTTTGATATTAAATTCGACAAAAAATTCCAGAAGAGAATAGTAGATATTATAAAAGTCTTCTTAATTGAAGAAGAAGATGGGTACCTTGATGGTTATAAAGTGGAAACAAGACCAGAGGGGTATGGAATATGGGAGCATATAGACGTAATTTTAACCGAAATTGATAATTAAAATCCGTCTTTTATTAAAGAAATAATCAAATAAGGGTTGCAAAGTATACCATTCCGTGGTATACTTTTTGTATAGAGAAGGAGGAATGTTACATGTCTAAGAAAATAATGTCAGAAGAAGAAAGAATTACACGTCTAAAAGAAAAGGATTTACCTATGTTTAAGAGAACTTATGTGTCATGGTCAGAAGCTTACGATGTAATTCTTCCAGCTACTGCCAGATTTTTCTTAGGGATGGGATTCCTTATCTTCATAGCAGTAATGGCGAAATCGTTATTTGAATCAAATAGCGTAACAGAAATTACATTGAAAACAGCGTTTATCTTTATGGGAGTATGGATAATTTATTTCTTGAACTACTTACTGTTTCAAAGGGAGGAAGATTAATATGCAAAATCTATATGTATATTCACCTAGTTATAAGAGTTGGTTTATGAAAATAACCGCAGATGAATATTTAAAAAATAAAGAAGATTATGATTTATTTGGGCTGAAATCACATGGAGATAGTGCCTGTGAGGATGGAGTATGTTACATGAATAGAAATGGTGGTTGTAACCATTATTTTGGAGAAGATAGTACGTTGGAAAGAAGAGATTGGGATTTCCCAGAGGATATAGTGATAAGTGAAGAAGCTATGCAAAAGGCTAACGAGATAAAAGACCGTTTAGACTATATGTACCTACTAACAGTTGGAGGTCATAATTTCCCTAATTCGGCAGAAGGTGACCTATTAAGAATGACATATAGTTTAATTAAAGAAATGAAAGAGGGTAAGTAATTTGTTTGTAGATAAATTTATGAAGATTGTAAATAGAGAAAACGAAGCCGAAGAACGTTTAGTTTTACAGGAAGAAAATATCATGGTTAATGAAGATAGACAAGATGATAAACTTTCTACTATGAAGAACAAAACATATTTTGGTATGCACAACCATACAGATTTAAGTAACTTACGTTTGCGTGATTCAACCAACCATACTAATGAATTACTAGAAAGAGCTTTAGAAGCTGGTTTAACTGGTATTGCTATCAGTGACCACGAAACTTTATCAGCACATATTAAAGCTGATACTTATGTTAAAGATAATCCAGAAAAGTTTAAAGACTTTACTTTAGCTTTTGGTAACGAAATCTATTTAGTAGATGATGATGTTCACGAACGTATGGATAACAACGAACCTATTAAGTTTAATCACTTCTTGATGGTAGCTAAGAATGATGATGGCTATACAGCTTTGAAAGAGCTATCAAATAAAGCGTGGAACAGCTATCGTATGTATAGAGGACAAGAACGTGTTCCTACAACTAAATCAGAATTAGCAGAAGTTATGGCTAACCATAAGGGAAATGTTATAGCTAGTTCTAGTTGTGTCGGCGGTGAATTACCGCAATTAATCCTTAAAATGGAACATGCAGAAACAGCAGACGAAAAGTTACAATATAAGAAAGAGATTCACAAGTTTATCACTTTCTTGATTAATTGTTTTGGGAAAGAAAATTTACACTTTGAATTACAACCATCTTACAACTATGACCAAAACGTTGTCAACCCTGTATTGTATAAGCTTTCTAAAGCATACGATATCAAACCTATTGTCACAACAGATGCACATTATCTATCTAAAGACCAAGCATTATCACATGAAGGATTCTTACAAGCTTCCGAAGGTGATAGAGAGGTTAAAGAGTTCTATGCGACAACTTATGTATTTGAACCTAAAGCATTGTTAGAATATTTTACCCCAGAAATCTTAGACGAATTATTTGAAAACACTTTAGCTATTCCAGAACAAATTGAAGAAATTCATTTCTATCGTGCGGAACAAATTCCACGTATTGATGTGCCTATTGACTTTGAAGTAACTAAAGACTTTGACCCATATTTAGAACAATATGAATGGATTAAAGCTATTCGTACAAGTAGTGAAATTGCAGACAGATACTATTTACATCTATTAGCAGACGGAATGAAAGCTAAAAATCTTCCTTATGATGATAAACATTTATCACGAATCAATTTAGAAATGGAAGCCTTAGTTAAGATTTCTGAACGTTTAGAACAACCAATGACACAATACTTTATCACAGCACAAAAGATTGTTGACCTAATGTGGATGGAATCCTTAGTAGGTACAAGTCGTGGTTCAGCTTGTTGTTGGTTAACAAACTATATTCTTGATATTGTGCAAGTAAATCCTTTACAGTATGACTTACCATACTGGCGTTTCCTTTCTGCTGAACGTGCTGAAATGCCTAAACTATTGGGCGTGTAATGTGAACGTATACTAAAACGGTGTGTGACCTATGTCATGCTAACGGTAAAAGTTGAATAAGACTACTGTTCAAGCCCCACAGGGAGATAACAGGTAATAACAAAAGACGAAGCAACTTTCTAAGAGAGCCTAAGAGCCACAATGTGGTTAGCTGGTAATACCGTGCCAAGCTTATGTGAATAACATTTGAAGGTGTAACGACTATCCCTTTTGGGAGTACGGTGGAGATTAGTACCACTGGAAGTGCATTACCTCTATTAAATAGAGAAGATATAGTCTAGTCCCTACAAATATCGAGAAATCGAGGGTATAAATGGATATTGATTTAGATGCAGAAGGTAGTAAACGTGAAAGAATTATGGAACAAACTGTTGGATATTTTGGTGAAGAAAATGTATTATCAATTGCAACTTATGCCACAGAGGGTGCTAAGTCAGCTATTAAAACCGCTTGTCGTGGATTAGACATTGATTCAGATACAGCACAAAACTTAGCGAATATGATTCCGTCAGAGCGTGGAATCAACTGGTCTATCAACGATGTGTTCTTTGGTAACGAAGAAAAAGATAGAAAACCAGCCAAAGAATTTATCAAAGAGCTTGAAGCAATTCATCCTCGTTTAAAAGACCAAATCCTAGCAATCAGTAAATTAATTTCTGGACGTGGGTCTCATGCTTCTGGTGTTATCATTAGTCCTAATGGCTATTTGGAACAACAGAGCATGATGAAAACTAAGAAGGGTATTCGTACCACACAGCTTGACATGGGAGACACTTCTAAAGTTGGTGGTCTTAAATATGATTACCTATCTATCAATGCTTTAGATAAGATTCATGTTGCTATGAAATATATGTTAGAAGATGGAGTTATTGAATGGCAAGGCGACTTACGTTCAACTTATAACAAGTATTTCCATCCAGACGTTTTAGAAATGGAAGCACCAGAAATGTTCGACATGTTATTTGATGGCGTGGTAACATCGGCGTTTCAATTTGAGCAAATTGCTGGGCTTACTGTGTTGCGTAAAATTAATGCTAGAACTTTTGAAGAGTTGTGTTTAGCTAACTCACTTATGCGGTTAGGCACCGTAACTGGTAAAGAATCACTGACTGACCGTTTTGTCCGCTATAAAAATGATTTAAGCGCATGGGAAAACGACATGGTGAACTATGGATTATCGGATTCAGAACGTAAAATCCTACATGACTTACTAGATATTAAATATGGTATTTGTGACACACAAGAATATCTAATGTTAACTGTTATGGAGAAAGGTATTTCTAATTTTACCTTGACGGAAGCTAATGCGATTCGTAAAGCTATGGCATCTAAAAAGTATGATAAATTAAAAGTTTACGAAGATTTATATTTTGAGCGCTGTGCTGAAAATGGTGTGAGTAAAGAGTTTATGAATTATGTTTGGGAAGAATTAATTACACCACAATTAGGGTGAGATGAACGCCCATTTCTTGTGAACGCAAACAAAGCGGTGTGTGGAAACATGCTAACGGTAAAAGTGAAATAAGACCGTCACACAAACCCTACAGGGAGATTGTGACATTTAAAAGGACGAAATAGCTTTCTAAGAGAATCTAAGGTCTGGAAACAGATAGCTTGACAATACCGTGCCGAGCCTTTATAATAATAAAGGAAGGTGTAACGACTATCCTATTAAGGAGTAGCACTCTATTTGTACGAGTTGCGAAGTGCAAGAACCCATTGCCTAAAGGCTTTTGGGAAGATATAGTCTGTACCTTATGAAAATAGGGATTATACGATTCATTTTCAAGTCCGCATATTTTGGGTTACTCATTAATCACTATGATTGAAATGAACATTTGTTACCGTTTTGACCCAATCTATTGGCAAACAGCTTGTATGACCGTTGATGCTGGTTTGGCTGGTGACCAATCAGAATCAGTTAACTATGATAAATTAGCAACAGCAGTAGGCAAACTTAAATCTAAAATGATGCCACCTACTATTAATAAATCTGGTATTGGCTTTACACCAGACGTGGAAAATGGTAAAATATTATTTGGATTAAAACCTATCACTGGATTAGGCGATGCGCAGATTGAAACTATTATCAAGAATCGTCCTTATGCTAGCTTTGAAGAGTTTTACGAAAAGAATAAAGAGGAAGCTGGATTCACACCTAGAGTATTTGTAACATTAATTAAGTCTGGTGTCTTTGATGAATTTGAACCTAGCAGACGTAAAATGATGGTTGACTACATCAATCTATCTATTCCTAAGAAGAAGAAGCTTACAATGGCTAATCTTCCTAAAGTATTAGAATGTATGGATGATAAAGATATCATTGCTAAACACAAGAAAGAAATTGATTTATACACTTTCAAGAATAAAGCATTTGGTCGTGGAGCTAAAATGACACAAGCCTTAATGGAACAATTTTTGGAAGAGTATTCAGATGCTGAAATTGTCATGAAGAATAAGACAGAAAAAATTGCTTACCATTTTGACTATGAAGGTAATCTACAAATTGATGCTAAGTCTTTCAAGAAATATTATGATAGAAATACAGAAGGGCTTAAATCTATTATTGCTAGTGATAGTTCTCTTGAAATCTATAATAAATATGAGAAGCGTGAGTTCTGGAAAACATTTTGTCTAGGTACAGAGGAAGCATGGGAAATGGAAGCTTTAGCCTTCTACCATGACAAACACGAATTTGAAGGCACAGATATCAACACACTTTACAACGTGGCTGACTTTAACGAAATGTCAGAAGACCCTACAGTAGTTGAAAAAAGAAAATGGGGTAAACGTGATATCTACATTTATCAAATCCAAACTATTGCTGGTACAGTAATCAGTAAAGATAAGAACAAAGGTTTGCTATCTATCTTAACTGAAACTGGTGTTGTGCAAGTTAAATATAATCGTGACCAATTCGCTTTCTATAACCGTAAAGATGTTGAAACAGTGAACGGTGAGAAAGTAGTTACTTCTGATACATGGTTTAAACGTGGTTCAATCGTTGTCATTCATGGATTTAGACGTGGTGAAACATTCGTTCCTAAAGTATATAAGAACACTGGTTATGATAATACAACTCAAAAGATTACTATAAGAAATAAAAAAGCTTATGTAACTTTCGAGAAATAAGGGTTGCAAACCTTCCTGTTGCGTGCTATACTAAGTATGTAGTAAACAACAGGGAGGTTTTTATTATGAATATGAAACAAGAATTAAACGAACTCGTTAGTGTAGCTAACAGAGGACAGGAACTTAATAATAAAGTGGTCGACAGACTACTATATGAATCAATTAGAAAGAAATGTATTGAAAGAGCGCAAGAAGGATATCACAGTTGTTCATTTAGCTATATTCATTTTGTAGAAGAGAATAAAATTAGTTACGGTTTCCCAGAATTAAAACGATTAAATTATAGAACTTTAGAAAAAAGAGTAGCAGATTTGTTTAAAGATAGTGGTCTTGAAGTTAGTACAGATTACAATGCTTTCTATGACCACCACAACGATGAACGTTATGCAAATTTAGATATTAATATTATTTGGTAGGAGGAAACATTGTGGAAATTATTGAGAAAGTAGAATTACAAGAAAAGAAAGATTATAATTATATTGTCACAGGAACACTTTTGAAAAGTCAACAAGGAACAGTATGGTTGGTAACAGATGACGTCGACCCAGCGTATCAAGAAAGAATTATCGTTGATTTAGAAACTGGTGTGACAGATTATTTGGCAGATACAGAATTAGCTAATCGAGTTAACGACGGTACATTTTTAATTATTAGTAAATCAGAACTATCAATTTTAGCTTACGAGTAGGAGGGAAATGGAATGAGAATTGTTGAAAATTTTGACCCCAAAGAGAAGAAAAGATATGACAGCATTAAAGCTGGTATGTTATTAAAACATAAGCATGGCACGATACTATTAGTGACAGACGAGTGCGATGATTATTATAACAAACTTTTAGTTGATGTTGAGAATGGTGTGACTGAAAGTTGCGATGAAGATAGTTTGATTGAAGATATATATAATGGTGTATTTTTAGTTATCAATGATTCAGAATTATCAATTTTAAGTTACGAATAGGGAGGAAATGGAATGTTATTAGGAGATAGATTAAGAGAAAACAGTAGCAAATTAATTGAAGAGGTCGAAGAAAATAATAGATTAATGGACCAAAAAGTTATTAAATATTATTCAGAAACATTATATGACCTTTCCATGCAAGGTCGTGCAACTTTTAGTTTAGATTGGCGTGATGACGTGGAAGGGATTGCCGATGGAAATACTATGCGCTATATGAAACAAGATGGAACTAAGATTGATAAAGATACTGTAAACTATACTAAACTTATGAATGAGAAAATTATTGAAGCTTTTGAAAAAGAAGGAATCAATGCTAGTTATGATGGGATGAGACCAACTTTAACACATGAGAACAATATATTGTGTGGTACGGTTATTAAATTAGACTGGTCGCAACCAGTTAGTGTGGGTTGGTAATTATGAATATTACAGTAAAGAGTAACAAATTCAAAGAAGTTAAAGAATTAAACGGTGGTGATATAGTTCGCCTTATGGGTGTGTATTATGTGGTGGTGGCTGATAGTCGATATTTTGAAGAAATCGTTTTAGTGGCTTTAAAAACTGGTGAGAGCTTAAAGGTTTGCGAAGAAAGTCTTATCAGTGGTATAAACGATAAAGATGATAGTACTCTATTAGTTGATGAAGCAGATTTGATAATTTACAACCATTTAAATGATTAATAGTCCAAAATCATCAAATCAATAAAAGGTACATTTTATTTAGGAAATAGTGAATAGTTATACAGAAATAATGAATATTATTAGCATAATACTGTATATATTGTATAATTATACAGTATTATGTATATAAATAGGAGAGTGTTGTTATATGGCTACTTTTGCCGACAAATTAAGAGAAGAAAGCTACATTGCTCTTCAAGAAGCGGTAGCACATAATGAGAAAGTGGATTGTGCTGTTCTTGAATTAATTTATGAACAGTGTGAACAAAAAGCCAAAAGTGGTAAGTTTAATTATCGTGTTTTAATTTCTCAAATTAAAGGTGCGATAAAGGCAGATTATTATAACGAAAAATTCAAAGTAGTAGAACTAGGATATATAGAAAGCTTTGAAGAACAAAAAAGGGAATTTGAAAAAAGCGGTCGCATATATGATGGAAGAATGGAAATACCAGAAACCGTAAAAGAAACTATTGAGAAAGAAGCGGAAGACTTCTGGTATCATAGAGTAGATTATAATGAATTTGATATTGTATGTCATCTTTCTGGCTTAATGATAGCAGAAGGATTCGAGGTAGATTTCAGTATAGCTAACTTACCAGAAGACAAATGTATGACTTTATATTGGAGTAACAACATGGGAGGTAATGAGTAATGGGAGATTTTGTATGGGGTAGTTTTGCAGACGAATTGGAAAATATAATAGGGAAAGCCAATGAAAAATCGGTCGAAAACAATAAGAAAATTGATGCACAAATACTTTACTTCATTAAGAGTAAATGTCGTAATGTTGCTTCAAAATGTGAGGACAGTTTTTCAGCCAGCTTAGAATTAATTCAAGACAATGTGGATGGTTGGTACACTAAGACAGAAGACTTTAATTGTGATATTCCAGTCGTACTAGCGCATATTGTTAATTTAGTAATAGAGGAATTAGGCATTAAAGCCCACCCCACCTTCCTCGATGATGGTGTCATAGTTTCATGGAGAAAGGATGATGATAATGAGTAAACTTACGAAGATTGAATATGGCGAAGATGCTAAAATCACACTAGAGAATGTTACTATGGAACAGGCACAGGATATCATCGCAAACTTTGTAGAAGTTATCAATCCAGAGCCAGAAATTATCTATGATAAGTTCGCTAATCTTTATCTTGAAAACACTAACAATCTTTACAACGGTGATGAAATGTTGGTAGATGAAAACAATCGAGCTTATATCATGGCACAAACATGGGTAGATTGTCCTAAATGTGGAGAAAAGTATGCCACTAAAGAACGAAGTTACAATAGTTATACACGCTGTCAAGAATGTGATAGAAAATTATTTATGAAGTATGCAAACAAAGGGAAGTTAAATGACTTTGGATGCTACTTTGAAGCAACTACTTTATTAGAAGAAAAGGGGAAATAGTATGATTTTATTTTTAAAGATTTGGTTTACGTTTGTTACAGGTATGACAATTTGGAGTTCTTTTAAAGCATATAAGAATTACAATAAAAAGGAAGCAGTACTATTAGAAAAACTGGTTGATGAAACTAAGAATTCAGAAACAGGAATCACAGTGATTGTAACAGCTTTAATTTATGTGATTTTGATTGTCTTTACAACGCTTGTTTATGTCCCAGAAATGTTATTGATAGCAACTGGTGTATTGTCTATTAGATTATTAATTTTAACCATTGCTAATATTATCTTAGGTTTCGTGACTATGTTTATCTATTCTTTCACAGGAACTAACAGTGGTATCGGATTCAAGATTAAAGTAGTGGATTTGATTTGGAGTTTAGTATTCTACCCTGTAATTCTTTTCACTTTATTTACAATTTAGGGTTGCAGATTTAAGAAACTCATGCTATAATGTTAGTATAACAAGGGAGGAAAACAGATGATTATTCCAGATATTACATTACCAAAGACAGTATTAAATGCAGAGAAAGCGGTAGAGTTGGGAACTATTATCGCTAAAGTCTATGAACAAACTTTGTTCAATCCAGATTCAGAGTTTTTCTTAGGAGACGTAGACCAAGTTGCTGACGAATACACAGAAGCAGAATTATTCGGTGGACTGTTAACAGCAGAAACTATTCTACACAACACAATGCACGAAGTAACAGAAGATCGGAAGAGCGTCGTGTAGGGAAAGAGTGTATGGAGAGTGTAG
>ERZ1463035.83-NODE-83-length-18106-cov-12.921722_pt1 | contig 18106 bp, 16 predicted proteins | sample MGYA00564486_ERZ1463035 | MGnify/ENA primary metagenome ERZ1463035 (study PRJEB39244, sample SAMEA3635149) | Helicobacter pylori | study: EMG produced TPA metagenomics assembly of PRJEB11511 data set (Assembly of a 5300-year-old Helicobacter pylori... | reverse complement strand
TTATTATTGCAAACATTAACTGAAATAACATAAATACTGATTGAGGTATCGTACCAGCATAGTCAGCATTCGGTAAAAATCCTACACCATGCAATCCAAGAAACTGAAAATTACCAATAAAACCAGCAAAATCTTTTCCAAAACATAGGGTATAACCAATTAAAACCCATTGAAGTGATACAATCACCATCGCTGTATAACTGTGAACAGTGGTACTAAGCACATTTTTTCTTCTCACCATTCCACCATAAAACAAAGCGAGTCCCGGTGTCATTAACATTACTAATACCGTTGCAAAAATCATAAATGATGTATCAGCAGTATTTATTGCATGCATAAAAATCCCCCCTAATTAAATATTATTACTAGTTATAAAAATTTGTATTGTAGTCGTAATGAATTTTCGCTTACTGTTATAAGTCATTTTACTAACATTTGAAATAAAAGTCAAGTGTTTTGGCCTTCTATTAATTATATTTTTTTACTGATAAAGTTGCATTTCAAGGCTTATAAGAGCAAAAAACCTATATATATGCAATGTAATCATTCACATCAATTTCTTGAATTAAATTTAAATTACTATAATATTGCATGTTATTATTAATTTAAATTCACTTTTGACGTATTTTTTGTTTTACTCTTAATAATAGCTTTGATTTATTTTAATAAGTTGTATCCTATTACATAAAATTACTATCATCCTTACATTATATAAACATTGCTTTTAATAAAGTTGATTCAAAGTGGTAAAAATGATAAAATATGTAGATAGATGCATGTTAATTTTAAGATTAAGCCATATTTATTTGATCTGAGGAGGCAATAAAATGAGTTTATTATCAAGTTTAACTCAACAAGTTATTAAGAAAAACCCAAATGAACCAGAATTTCAGCAGGCCGTAAGCGAAATACTAGAATCTCTAGAGCCTGTAGCTGTAGCTCATCCGCAGTGGATGGCAGCTGGAATATTCGATAGAATTGTAGAGCCTGAAAGGCAAATTATATTTAGAGTTTCATGGATAGACGATAAGGGCATAGTAAAAGTAAACAGAGGCTTTCGTGTCCAATTTAACAGTGCTATCGGACCTTATAAGGGTGGGTTAAGGCTTCATCCTTCAGTTAACCTTAGTATTATTAAATTTCTTGGATTTGAACAAACTTTTAAAAACTCCCTAACAGGTCTACCAATTGGTGGTGCTAAAGGTGGAAGTGACTTCGATCCTAAGGGAAAATCTGATAGAGAAATAATGAGATTTTGTCAAAGTTTTATGACTGAGCTTTCAAAACATATTGGAGCCGATACTGATGTACCTGCTGGTGATATCGGTGTTGGCGCCCGAGAAATTGGTTTTATGTATGGTCAATATAAAAGACTTAGAAATGAATTTACAGGTGTATTAACTGGTAAAGGGCTATCATATGGTGGAAGTCTTGCTCGCACGGAAGCCACCGGATATGGTATGTGTTACTTTGTTGAGGAAATGCTTAAAGCTACAAACAATTCCTTTAAAAATAAAACAGTTGTAATTTCAGGCTCAGGTAATGTTGCAATATATGGAACCGAAAAAGCTATTAAACTAGGAGCAAATGTAGTTGCATTAAGTGATTCAAATGGATACATATATGATTCAACTGGAATTAAACTAGATACAATTAAAAAAATCAAAGAAATTAATAGAGAAAGAATAAGCGAATATATTAAATACCATCCTACTGCAGAGTATCATGAAGGTTGCTCAGGAATTTGGAAAATAAAGTGTGATATTGCACTTCCTTGTGCTACTCAAAATGAAATAAATGAAACATCCGCAAAAATTCTTGTAGCAAATGGATGTATAGCAGTTGGAGAAGGAGCAAATATGCCTTCCACTCCAGAAGCAATTAATGTATTCTTAAAAAGTAAGATTCTTTTTGGACCTGCTAAAGCAGTTAATGCAGGAGGTGTTGCTACGTCAGCACTTGAAATGTCACAAAATAGTATAAGATATGCATGGACATTTGAAGAAGTTGATAATAAATTAAAGGCTATAATGTCAGAGATTTATATTAAAGCAAGCAGTGCAGCAAAAGAATACGGATTTGAAGGCAATTTACTTGCCGGTGCTAATATTGCTGGATTCATTAAGGTAGCTGATGCTATGTATTCTGAGGGGATCGCTTACTAAATATTTGCTCTCATTTCTTTCTAAAAAATAGTTTTACTAAAAGGACTAAAATAAAGGATGACCACTTGCCATCCTTTGTTTTAGTTCTTTTGTATTATCTATATTATTTTAAATATCTATTTAAAATATATATTGTATAACTATCCTAAGTCTTTTTGTCTCACTTTTAAATTTTGAACGTATATTGACAACAACGGATTAATTATGGTATTATTAATTCAATACCTTACTAAAACAGTAGGATTACTTCAAGGGGGAAATATATGAAAAAATTATCTATATTAATTACCACATTATTAATAGCATCAGTAGGACTCGTAGGATGTGGAACAAGTGGAAGTAAAAATGCAAAATCAAAAAATTTATTAGAAACAATAAAAAGTGAAGGAAAAATACAAATAGGTACCGAAGGAACCTATGCACCATATACATTCCATGACAAATCAGGAAAATTAACTGGATTTGATGTTGATATTGCAACCGAAGTATCCAAGCGTCTTGGGGTTAAACCAGAATTTGTAGAAACAAAGTGGGACGGTATGTTTGCAGGGCTAAATGCAAAGAGATTTGACATGGTAGCAAATGAAGTTGGAATCAATTCTGATAGAAAACTAAAATACGATTTCTCAACCTCGTATATAGTTTCAAAAGCAGTACTTATAGTAAATAGTTCTGATAATACTATCAAAAAATTTGCTGATTTAAAAGGTAAAAAATCTGCTCAATCATTAACTAGTGACTTAGGTAAAATCGCAAAAGCTAATGGTGCAGTTTTACAACCAGTTGATGGCTTTAACCAATCAATAGACCTTTTAGTTTCTAAAAGAGTAGATGCCACAGTCAATGATAGCTTATCTTTCCTAGATTTGAAAAAACAAAAACCAAATCTTGCTATAAAAATTGTTGATACAAAAGGTGATGCACAACCAAGTGGAATTATGTTTAACAAAGGAAATAAAGAATTAGTAACTGCAGTTAATAAAGCTTTAGCTGATATGAAATCAGATGGTACTTATTCAAAAATTTCAAATAAATATTTTGGCAGCGATGTATCAAAATAAAAGGGTGATAAAATGAATTTAGACACAGATACACTAAGAATATTCGGGATAGTTAAAGACTCTTTCTTTCCTTTATTAATAGCAGGTATAAAGTTTACAATTCCAGTAGCCGTAATCTCCTTCTTGCTTGGTTCGATTTTAGCTATGCTTACTGCCCTTGCTCGTATATCAAAATATAAATTACTAAACCTAATATCAAGTTTATATGTTTGGATAGTAAGAGGGACACCTCTTCTAGTACAGTTATTTATATTATTTTACGGATTACCAGCAGCTGGCATAACAATAGGAGCAATTCCCGCAGCAATTATAGGTTTTACATTAAACATTGGTGCTTATAATTCAGAAGTAATTAGGGCTTCCATTTTGTCTATTCCTAAGGGTCAGTGGGAAGCTGCAAGTTCAATTGGTATGACTCATACTCAATCACTCCTTAGAATAATTTTGCCACAGGCAGCTAGAGTATCTGTACCACCACTATCAAACTCTTTCATAAGTCTTATTAAAGATACATCACTTGCAGCGGCTATTACTTTGACTGAAATGTTCCAGGTTGCCCAACAAATAACAGCAACAACGTATGAGCCACTTGTATTATACTGTGAAGTAGCTTTCATATATCTAATATTTTGCACAGTATTAACTATAATTCAACAAAGAATAGAGAAAAAACTTGAAAGATATGTGGCTAGGTAATTGGAGGAATTTCATGATTAATATAAAAAATTTACACAAAAGTTTTGGTGATAATGAGATATTAAAAGGCATTGACTTAAATATAAAAAAGGGTGAAACAACTATTGTAATAGGACCCTCAGGTTCAGGTAAAACCACCCTTCTTAGATGCCTTAATTTATTAGAAGTTCCGAACATTGGAACCATAAGTATTGGCGATAATGAATTGGTATTTGGTGGGGATAAAGAACCAACTGATAAAGAAATATTAGAACTCAGACGCAATACAGGAATGGTATTTCAAGGGTTTCATTTATTTCCTCACATGACTGTAATTGCAAACATTATGGAAGGACTCACTACTGTGCTAAAGCAGCCTAAAAAAGTTGCTCGCGATAAAGCACTCAATCTATTAGATAAAGTTGGGCTGTCAGATAAAGCTAGCAGTTACCCTCATGAGCTCTCCGGAGGGCAACAACAGAGAGTTGCCATAGCACGTGCTATGGCCATCGAGCCATTAGTATTGTTATTTGATGAACCAACTTCTGCACTAGATCCTGAACTTGCAGCTGAGGTACTTAAAGTTATGAAAGATCTATCACATGAAGGTATGACAATGGTTGTTGTTACCCATAACATGAGTTTTGCAAGAGATGTTGCAGACAATATAATATTTATTGATCAAGGAATTATCCTTGATCAGGGAACCCCGGAGGAATTGTTAAATAATCCAACTAACGCAAGAATAAAACAATTTTTAAGTTTAGATTTTAATTAATATAATTTACAGATAAATTATTTGAGGAGGAAAAATATGAAGAAAGATATAAAAATCGAATCATTATTAATACATGGTGGAATAGATGGGGATGCTCGTACTGGAGCGGTTAATGTACCAATATACCAAACATCTACATTTAAAAAAGGTAAATTTGATGCTGATAATGCTTACGAATATTCAAGGTCAGGAAATCCTACACGTGAAGCACTCGAAAAACTCATTACAGATCTTGAAGAAGGTTATGCAGGTTTCGCATTTGCTTCAGGTATGGCTGCTACAACTGCTACATTGTCCCTATTTAAAACAGGAGATAGAATTTTAATATCAAATAATATTTATGGTGGAACCTTTAGAGTTATAGACAAATATTTTAATAATTTTGGTATACATTATACTTTATTTGATTCATCTGATATAACTCAGTTAGAAAACAAAATTGATGATAGTGTAAAAGCTATTTTTATAGAAACACCAACAAATCCTTTAATGGGTATTACAGATATTGTTGCAGTTGCAAAAATTGCTAAAAAGAATAACTTACTCTTAATAGTAGATAATACATTTATGACTCCATATCTACAAAAACCAATTACCCTTGGTGCTGATATAGTTATTCATAGCGCTACAAAATATCTAAGTGGACACAGTGATTTAATTGCAGGCCTTGTTGTCGTAAATAATAAAGAACTTGCTGAAAGAATTGGATTCATACAAAACTCTACTGGTGGAATTTTATCACCATTTGATTCTTTCTTATTAATAAGGGGTATCAAAACTCTAGCACTAAGAATGGACAGACACAACTCAAATGCAAAAGTTGTATCTGAATTCTTAAGAGATAGAAAAGAAGTAGAAAAAGTATATTATCCAGGATTTGTTGACCATCCTGGACATAAAATACAAGAAAAACAAGCAAACGGATATGGTGGTATCATTTCCTTTGTTCTAAATAAAGATTATGATTATAAAAAGTTCTTAGAAAGTCTTCAATTAATAACTTTTGGAGAAAGCCTAGGAGGAGTAGAATCATTAATCTGCCATCCTGCAACTATGACACATGCTGCAATTCCATATGAAATTAGACAAGAAATTGGAATAACTGATCATTTAGTAAGATTATCTGTAGGTGTTGAAAATGTTTCAGATATAGTTGATGATTTAACAAGAGCATTAGAACTATAATTTTATAACAACGAAAAACACATTCCTGTATTTCCTAGGGACGTGTTTTTCGTTGTTGTATAAATTAATTTTATTTTTGTTTTAATATAACCAAAGCACGCTTAGCAAGTTCTGAAAAATAATTGGCAGCTGGCAAAAGTGCATCATCATCTACCTTAAATTTTGGATGATGAAGTGAATATGATACACCTGTACCAATATTTACAAAGGCACCCGGTATTTTCTCTTGGTAAACTGCAAAATCTTCACCAATTAATGTGTCCGGAAGTTTTTTAATAACATATCCTTGAATCTGTGCAACGTCTAATGCAACTGCTGTCCAATCTTCATTGTTATCTGTTGCTGGTGGACCGCTGTACCATTTAAGCTCAGCAGTTGCTCCAAATGAGTCCGCCATTCCTTTAACTATTTGTCTCATTTTATTTGGAACAAACTCACGTGTTTTCGCATTAACCGTCCGTACAGTCCCTTCAAGATAAGCCTTAGTCGGTATTACATTCCACGTGTTACCACCTTCAATATGAGTGACACTAATAAGTACTTGATCAAATGTGCTAACATTACGGCTAACAATTGTCTGGAGCGCTGTAATTATATGAGCCGCAACAATAATTGGATCAATTCCCTTTTCTGGTGATGACGCATGTGTACCTATACCTTCAATTTCAATTTCAAACCTATCAACGGCTGCAGTCATTGCTCCCACCTTTGTTCCAAAACTTCCCACTTCTAAATCTGGTGCACTATGGAGTCCAAAAATTGCAGCTACGTTAGATAATCCACCACTTTCTATGACCTTTTCCGCCCCGTGTCCTAACTCCTCCGCTGGCTGAAATATAATTCTTACAGTTCCCTCTAGTGTTGATTCTTGCTGCTTTAATAAATAAGCTGCGCCTAAAATAACAGATGCATGAAAATCATGACCACATGCATGCATTTTACCAATAACTTGTGATTTATATCCTAAATCTGTTTCCTCAAAAATAGGAAGTGCATCAATATCTCCACGAATAGCAATAATAGGTCCTTCCCTATCTCCAGTTATTTCTGCAACAAGTCCTGTTTCAAGCGGCAAATTAAGTACACGAATTTGAGCCTCGTTTAATAACTTACGTAAAGTTTTAGTTGTTTCAAACTCTTCATTGGATAACTCAGGATTTTTATGAAAGTTATGCCTTATATCTATAAGCTTTTTCTCTAAATCATTAACTATATTTGTTTTTATTTTATTTTCCATAATATTTACTCCTTAAGTTTATTTATATATTTATTATACCTACATCCTACTAATAGAAATTTCTTTTCTTTTAAAATAATATTATATGCATCATACTCTATAAAATAACCCCACCAAATGGATTTTACAACTATTTTATAGTTATGTCCATTTAGTGAGGTTTAATCACCATGTTTTATTTTGAACTTTTTAATTCTATTCATATGAATTATACTTATAACTATGCTGTTCTAATAGTTCTTCCTGCCGTACTATTTTTTATCATGCCTCCATCTAGAACTAATCTTCCGTTCACAAATACGTATTTTATCCCTTCAGGTTTTCTATCTGGAACGCCCACATCTGGAAAATCCGATTTATCTCTAATAGTATCTATATCAAAAATAACAACATCAGCGTCTGTTCCCTTTTTTATTCTGCCCTTTTGTTTAAGTCCCATAGTTTCTGCTGGAAGAAAAGTTGCCTTGCGAACCGCCTCTATTAAACTTATCTCCTTACGTTCTCTTACCATGCACCTAAAATATCTTGGGAAAGTACCTGAAATTTGAGGATGTCCTTCACCCTTTTTATAAGGCCCAATGTCTGACGATGGCATTGAGTAATTTTTATCCAAAGCCTTATATACACTTTCATTTGAATCCGTACAATATATAATACATTCACAAGGATTACTAGCTCTTAATTCTTTATATAGTTTATTGTTTAATCTCTCACCTTTATATTTTCCTGAAGCTACAAGCATTTTGTTTAAACATAATCCATGATTCACATTTTTCTCACAAAAAATTGCAGTTCCAATAGATGTAGCCCAATCGTTATATAATCCACTATCTATTTTTATATTTAATCCATCCTCTATTGCTTTATCTACTATTTTTAACGCTTTATCCATAACTACATTATATTGATAAACAAAATGAGATATTAAAACGGGGGCTCCTGTAACCCTTGAAATCTCAATAGCTTCTCTTAATGAATTTAAATCATGATCCGAAGATGTTCTTGTATGAATTGTGATAGGTCTGTTATAATTTGCAGCTATTATGCAAACAGCATATATTTCTTCAAGGGAGCTATGTGGAGCATATTCGAGTCCTAATGATAATCCACAAGCACCTTCACATAATGCTTTTTCTGTAAGATATTTCATTTTGCAAATTTGTTCTTTATTTGCTGCAGAATATACATCTGTAATTCCAACAGCCTTACGCAGACTCATTGAATGTCCTACAAGTTCAGCTTGATTTATAACAAACCCTTTTTTATCTTGCTTATCAAAAAATTCATTCATATTTATTGGACTTAACCCACAATTACCACCGATTGTAGTAGTAATACCTTGACGAAGTGACAGCTCTCCACAATAATCTTCTCCATCTACATGTCCATGTATATCGATGAAGCCCGGCGAAACTATTAAACCAGATGCATTTATACTTTTTATTCCGACTAGTTCTGTAGTTGTAATTTCTGCCAGCTTTCCATCTTTTATACCTAAACTTCCTTTGAAACTCGTTTTGAGGTCAGGATCAATTAAAGTACCATTATTAATAACAACATCAAACATTTATGAACACTCCCTTCAAAGATTATTTTTAAAATTCAATACTTATCTTACTGTATTTCCAATATGTTTAAATGTATTCCTAGTAAACATATATGTTTTAACTTTTACTAATATTACCACGATTTTTTCAAATTATCAATATTAAATAACTTCATTTAACATGTAAAATAACCCATTAAATGGACATAACTATTAAATAGTTATGTCCATTTAATGGGGATTATATATGTTTAAACCGATCCCATTTTTAACCTACCATTAGTTCTTTCGCTAATATACCAGGTTTGGTCATTAATTCTATATCTAATATATCATTAAGTTCATTTTCACTTAAAATCCCATCTTTTAATATTAATTCTCTTACAGACTTTCTAGTTTTTAACGCAGTTTTTGCAATTTCAGCAGCTTTTTTATAACCTATATGTGGACAAATTGCAGTAATAATACCAACACTATTCTCTACCAATTCTTTACATATTTCTCTATTTGCGGTTATCCCTGAAACGCAGTTAATTACAAAAGTATTTACTCCATTTGTTAATGTCTCTATGGATTGAAATAATTTATAGAATATAACTGGTTCAAAAGCATTCAATTCCAATTGTCCCGCTTCTGCAGCCATAGTTATTGTTATATCATTCCCTATAATATTGAATGCTATTTGACTTATTACTTCTGGTATTACAGGATTAACCTTTCCTGGCATCATAGAAGAACCATTTTGTTTTGAAGGAAGATTAATTTCACCGAACCCTGTCCTTGGTCCTGATGACATAAGTCTTAAATCATTTGCTATTTTGGATAAATTAACTGCGCATGCTTTAATAACACCAGACACCACTACAAAACCGTCTAAATTCTGCGTTGCATCTACTAAATCTACTGCTTGTTTTAATTCTATATTTGATATTTTAGAAATGTTTGGTACTATTTTATTAAAATATTGTATATCCGCATTCATACCAGTTCCGATTGCAGTACCACCCATATTTACAACTTTTAATTCTTCCTTAGCTTTTTCAAGTCTTAAGATATCTCTCTTTATCACTGAACTGTAAGCTTTAAATTCTTGTCCAAGCCTTATTGGAACTGCATCTTGCATCTGGGTTCTTCCCATTTTTATAACATCATCGAACTCTTTTGATTTTTCGTTAAAAGCATCATAAAGTTTAGAAAGCTGGGCTATTGCCTTTGGAATAAGTTTTAAGGCGGTCATTTTACCTGCTGTAGGAATAACATCATTTGTCGATTGTCCATAATTTATATGATCATTAGGATGAACTATACTATAATCACCCTTTTTCCCTCCCAGTATTTCTATAGCTCTATTTGCAATTACTTCATTGACATTCATATTCATACTTGTACCAGCTCCACCTTGAATAGGATCTACTATGAATTGATCTTGCAATTTACCAGCTATTATTTCATCACAGGCCTTTATAATAGATTCTTCAATCTTTTTATCTAAAAGTCCAACTTCATTATTTGTTATTGCTGCTGCTTTTTTTATTTCTGCTAAACTTTTTATAAATTCCGCAGACATTCCTAGTCCCGTTATTTTAAAATTCTCAGCAGCCCTTAAAGTCTGTACCCCATAATAAGCCTCCATCGGTACTTGTTTTGATCCAATTGAATCGCTTTCTAATCTAAAATCCATTTAAATAACCTTCCTCTCTATAATTCATTTACTAATCTCACTTTATATTTTAATTATTAATCTCACTTGGTATAATAGAATAATTATTCTTTATTGTAGAAAGAGATACTGTCGTCTTAGTTTTTTGAACTCCTGGTATGTTTTTTATCTTATTCAAAATTTTTTCTAAGCTTTCTGTACTCTCTGTAATTATTTTTAAAACATAATCATAATCACCAGCTAAATAGTGGCATTCTACAATTTCATTGTCTACTTGAATCGTATTAACAAATAAATCTGTGAATTTTGGTGATTCGAGTGATACAAACATTATTATCATAAGATCTTTATTGAACTTTTTAGCACTTAATATTATAGTGTATTTTTCAATAATCCCTGCATTATCAAGTTTTTTTAATCTATCGCCTACTGCAGGTACGGATAAATTAATTCGGGTACTTATTTCAGAAGCGGTAACTCTAGAATTTTGTTGCAAAAGTTTAAGTATTTTAATATCGATATTGTCCATACAAAATCACCTCTTAAATAATATTATTAGGTATATTATATCATATCAATTAATAAATTAAATATATTATGTATATTTACATAATTATTTAAGTTTATTTATAACATTCCATTATAATTTAAGTTGTTTACGTTTACTGAAATTAATTAACCTAAAAAAATAAGGTGCTTAACAGTATCTAATTTATTAAAATACAATACTATCAATTTAAATGTTCACATCTTTCTTTATAAATAATATTAATACTATTTTACATTGAACATATACTATATGTAACTTGCTTAAATATTTTAAATTTGATAAAATTCATTTATATCTAAAATCATTTACAGAATTTTATAATTTAAATTTTAGTATAAAGGTAATATAGACATTTTAAGGAGGGTTTTGTTATGAATAAAAAAATATATACAAAAAAAAGTATAGAACAGCTAAAAAAAGAACTAACCCAAACTCAGTTTGAAGTAACACAGGAAAATTCAACGGAAAGATCCTTTGACAATGAATTTTGGAATAACAAAGAAGAAGGAATATATGTAGATATAGGCAGCGGTGAACCATTATTTACATCTCTTGATAAATTTGATTCAGGTTGTGGATGGCCCAGTTTTACAAAACCTTTAGATAATGAGAATATTAAAGAAAAGAAAGATATTACACTTGGAATGATCAGAACAGAAGTAAGAAGTTATCATGGTGACAGCCATCTAGGTCATGTTTTCGATGATGGTCCTCGAGCTGACGGTGGATTAAGATATTGTATAAATAGTGCATCCTTAAGATTTATACCAGTTAACAAACTAAAAGATGAAGGATATGAAGATTATTTGAAACTGTTTAAGAAAGAGTGATTTCTCCCATACCGGCACACAAATAAAATTAGCCTAAAGCAAATGCTTTAGGCTAATTTTATTATGAGAAACTATAAACCATCTTTTAAATTAACATAGGTCTTATAATTAGGTGAATCTTCACTAATTAATTTATTAAGTTTCCACTCATACCCATTAGAATCATCATAAACTAGAAAATAAACTGCTACAATAGAAACTTTTCTATCCTTATTTTTATTATTTTTATCATCTTTATACGTAATACTACCATAAACATATTTTATGTTTTTTAAACCCTTTGTAGATAATATCTTATAAGTTTTAAATGTCTTTGCTTCTTCCTGTGTTATCTTATGGTTATTAGACCACCAGAAAAGTAGATTACTTCCTTCAATTTCACCATTAGTTATCGAAGGTATAATTAACGACTCAGGAATATTATTTATCGAAGCACTATCAACTGTTGTATCTGATCCGCTTAATAAAGCTATATTACTTAATGATATTGAGAAAGTATAATTAGTTGATAATATCGAGTTTATTTCACCTGCTACATTTTCTCTCTTAGCAATAAGATTTAGTGTTCCTTTTTTCGCATTAAACGTTTTTCCTGATATATTAATACTCTTAGTAAAGTCATCTTTTACAGTAAACCCTTTACTACCAAAAAAATCAGAATAGGATACCGTTTCCTCAAATCCTTGATTTCTTATAAGTTGAATAACCTTTTCATCTGAAAAAGCTGGCGATAGTGTCAACTTAAAATCATCTGAACTATTTGCTTCTATAGAATTAATACTCCAAGCTTCATTCTCAAAAACAAGACTACACTTTATTTTCCCAGTAGCCCTAAGAAGCCCACTGTCTATAGTCGTTTCAACTAATATTCTTTCTTTTTCATTTTGAAGATCTGGAGTCCTTAATGTTATCCCAAGATTTTTAACATTTTGTCCATTCAATGCTTCTTGCGTATTCCCTATAGTAATTTTTAATCTTTTTAATTCATCTAAAAATATCTTATCATTAATCCCTACCACCGGTTTCACCGAAGTAATATTAAGTATTACAGGTTTTCCATTGACTTTCCATTCGTTTTTACCTTCTTTAAGATATACTACAGATAACAAAACCTTTGCCTCAAGAGCATCATTATTTAGAGTTAACGCTAAATTAATTTCATCTTTGCTCTTCTGAGTATTCCGATTACTTATAATAAAGCTTTTCATGTTATCTTTATTGATTTTTATGACTGTACCCTTTGGTAGTGTTACAACTGTTCCTATCAGATTTTCTTTTATTGTTACATCGTCAATGGGACTAACGATAAAAAATGAATAGGCAAATACCAATACTACAATTACAGAAGTTATTGATATCATAGGTATAATTACTTTCCTATGTATAAATGTTTTCTTAACCCAATCAAAAAATTTATCTCTATTATACTTTCTTATGTCTTTATCTGATATTGCAGGCATCGCTGACGTATCTTGCACTTTATTCTCTTCATTTACATTATTATTAGGAATTATTTCATCTACCGCATCTGTTTTTTCTTCTATCTTTTCTCCACAATAAGGGCAAAATTTTAATCCATTAATATTAATAAATTCATTATTACAACTGTTGCAACGCATTTGTTCCCTCCAAACATTAATATAACTCTACAAAACAAACGCAATGTTATATTTAATATAATATAGCTTGTTTACATACTATATTATAACTTGTTTGCAACCTATATTCAAACATATTCTTAACATCTTTTATACTTAGACGAACAAAACTCACTCCCAAAAGAGAGTGAGTGATTAACCATAGTATCAACATTTTAGTACAAGTCTTACTCACCAAGATATGCACTTCTTATAGCATCATTAGTTAATAATTCTTTCGCACTACCTTCTAAAACTATTTTACCAGTTTCTAAAACATATGCTTTATGTGCAATAGATAGCGCCATATGAGCATTTTGTTCTACAAGCAAAACAGTAGTTCCTGACTTATTTATTTCTTGTATTATAGAAAATATATTTCTTACTACTAGTGGTGCAAGTCCCATAGATGGCTCATCTAATAACAATATTCTGGGTCTTACCATAAGAGCTCTCCCCATAGCAAGCATCTGCTGTTCTCCACCACTTAGTGTTCCAGCCATTTGTTTTATTCTTTCTTTAAGCCTTGGAAATTTGTCAAAAACCATCTCGTAATCTTTTGCTACATCGCTCTTATCTTTCCTAATATAAGCGCCTAATTCAAGATTTTCCATAACTGACATGTTTGCAAATATTCTTCTTCCCTCTGGCACATGAGCAATTCCTAGTCTTGAGAGTTTATAGGCGGCAGTGGTATGAATGGGTTTACCTTCAAATAAAACACTTCCTGACTTTATAGGAATAAGTCCTGAAATAGCTCTTAATATTGAAGTTTTTCCAGCTCCATTAGCACCTATAAGTGTAACTATTTCTCCTTCCTTTACATGTATACTAATATCATGTAATGCATGTATTGCACCATAATTTACATTTAACTTATCAATTTCAAGCATCAGTTACCTCCTCTCCAAGGTATGCTTCGATTACCTTAGGATTGTTCTTTATTTCATCTGGCGTCCCTTCTGCTATTACTTTACCGTAATCTACAACTATTATCCTCTCACAAACTCCCATAACTAACTTCATATCATGCTCAATTAGTAATATAGCTATCTTAAATTCATCCCTTACCCAATTTATGAGTCCCATCAATTCGTGGGTTTCCTTTGGATTCATGCCAGCTGCAGGTTCATCTAGTAATAATAATTTAGGCTTTGCAGCAAGAGCTCTTGCTATTTCAAGTCTTCGTTGCTCACCATATGGAAGATTGCATGCAAGCTCATTTCTCTTACCATCGAGTTTAAACACCTTAAGAATTTCAAGTGCTTTCTTTTCAATTTCAGCTTCCTCACGAGTGAATTTGGGGAGCCTTAATATTGCATGGAACAAATTATATTTAACATTATAATTAAATGATATTTTTACATTATCAAGAACTGTTAAATCTTTAAATAGTCTTATATTTTGAAAGGTTCTGGCAATTCTTTTTTTAGTGATATCATAAGGTTTTATACCTTGTATAAATTCACCATTAAATTCAATAGTTCCAGATGTTGGAGCATAAACCCCTGTTAACATATTAAAAATAGTTGTTTTTCCCGCTCCATTAGGTCCAATCAACCCTACAAGATCATGATCAGATAGATTAAGTGCAAAATCAGAAACAGCTGTTAGCCCGCCAAACTTAATTGTAAGATCATTTACCTTTAAAAGCTGCATCATCATCACTTCCTTTTGAAAATTTATCAAATATTTTCATAGATAATTCTTTTGTACCCATTAAACCTTGTGGCCTAAATCTCATAATAATGATAAGTGCAAGTGGATAAATAATCATTCTGTAATCATTCATAAATCTTAGGAATTCAGGAAGAATTGTAAGAATACCTGTTGAGAATACACTACCTGTTAAACTTCCCATTCCACCCATAACTACATAAGTAACTAAATCTACTGATTTTAAGAATCCAAATTGCTCTGGCTTAATGTACATTAGATAATGTGAAAACAATCCACCGGCAATGCCTGAAAGGAATGATCCTATAACAAACGCCATAATCTTATATTTTGTAGTGTTAATACCCATAGCTTCTGCAGCTATTTCATCCTCACGTACTGACATCATTGCTCTACCTTGTGATGAACGTGCTATATTGTAAATTATTAAAATTGTAAATATCATTATAAAAAATACCCAAGCAAAAGTAGTTTTAGGAGGTATTCCCGAAAGTCCACGTCCTCCTCCAAGTTGATCAATATTTGTAATAACAACTCTTATTATTTCTCCAAAGCCTAAAGTAGTTATAGCAAGATAATCACCCTTTAAACTTAAAGTTGGAAGACCAATAAGATATCCAATTAATCCAGCTGCGAGCCCACCAAGAAGAAGTGCTATAGGAAATGGTACATTTAATTGAATTGTAGCCATTGCTGCTGCGTAGGCTCCTATAGACATAAAACCTGCATGCCCTAGTGTTAATTGTCCCGTAATTCCTATAATAAGATTTAAACTTACTGCAAGAATAACATTTATACAAATTAATATAACTATTCTTCCATAATATCTATTTAATATTTCAGTATCCATTAAAAATGATAAAATGAAAAACAAAACAACTCCAATAACAAGTAATATAATAGTATTTCTAAATTCTTTTTTCATTTTCATCACCTACACTTTCTCTCTGGTTTTCTTACCAAGAAGTCCAGAAGGCTTAACAATTAAAATAATAATAAGGATTGAAAATGCAATAGCATCTGAGTAACTAGATGATATATATACTTTACTAAATGTTTCAACAAGTCCCATTATAAGTCCGCCCCATAGAGCCCCTGGGATTATGCCAATTCCACCGAGAACCGCTGCAACAAAGGCTTTTAAACCTGGCATTATACCCATATATGGATCTATACTTGAATATAAAATTCCAAATAATACCCCTGCTGCTCCTGCTAACGCTGAACCAATTGCAAATGTTATAGATATAACAGAATCCACATTAATCCCCATAAGCGCAGCTGCATCTTTATCAAATGAAGTTGCTCTCATTGCTTTTCCAGTTTTAGTTTTGAAAACTATAAATTGAAGTATTACTACAAGCAAAATCGACATTCCTATAATTATAAGTTGACGATTATCAATACTCAACCCTGCAAAACTAATAACATGTGCTGGCAAAAGTGTCTCTGGATATGTTTGTGGATCAGTAGTCATCTTAAGTCTTACTAAATTCTCAAGAAGTACTGACATTGCAATAGCTGTTATTAATATAGATAACTTTGGTGAATTTCTTAACGGTTTGTATGCTATTTTTTCAACAACCACACCCGTTAATGCCGCTCCACCCATTGCTATTAATAATGTAGGTATAAATGGTAAATGTAGATTAGTTGCAGCGAAAAATCCAAAAAAACCTCCGACCATAAAAACATCACCATGAGCAAAATTTATAAGTCCAATAATTCCATATACCATTGTGTATCCTATTGCGATTAATGCATACACGAAACCAAGTGATAATCCATTAATCATCTGTTGTAAAAATTCCATTTACCTTCCCCCATTTCTCTTTATTTATATTTATAAATGCAGACATACTCCAAATTATTAATGAAGTATGTCTGCAGACTTTATTTATTAAGGTACAAGTTTCTTTATGAAATTAAACTTACCAGCATCAACTTTTAAGATTACCGCTCCTTTAATTGCATCTCTATTTGCATCGAAAGATACTTTACCAGATACTACTTGTAGATTAGTCTTTTGTAATGCAGCTTTAATGCTTGGTCCATCTGTTTTTCCAGAAGTTTTTATAGCTTCTACCATTATTTTTGCAGCGTCATAATTTAAAACTGCCATTGCATCTGCTTCTAAGTTGTATTTTGCTTTATAATCCTTTTGGAATGCAACAACTAGTGGTGCTGTATCATTTGCTGAATAATGGTCAGATATATAACTATTATTAACTGCAGTTCCACCAACCTTAAATAATTCTGATGAATCCCAACCATCTCCACCTAGTAATGGTGCATTTATACTAATAGCTCTTGCTTGTTTTGCTATATTACCAACTGTTCCATAATAATCAGGAAGTAATATTACATCTGGTTTTGATGGTTTTATTTTTGTAAGTTGTGCTTTAAAATCTTTATCTCCGGTAGCATAAGTTTCTTTACCAACTATTTTCCCACCTGCAGCAATAAAGCCTTTTTCAAAGAACTCAGCCAATCCCTTAGAATAATCATTACCATTATCATAAAGAATAGCAGCAGTCTTTGCCTTTAGATCTCCTGATGCAAATTTTGCTAAAACACTACCTTGAAAAGGATCTATAAAACATGCTCTATAAACATATTCTCCACCCTTAGTTGTAACGTCTGGATTTGTTCCTGATCCAGTAATCATTGGCACCTTACTTTGAGTAGCTATCGGTCCAAGTGCTATAGCTGATCCGCTTGTTAATGGTCCCACTATTGCTACAACATTATCACTGCTAATAAGCTTTGTACCAACTGTTACAGCAGTATCTGGTTTACCTTCATCATCTTCAAATAAAAATTTAATCTTTCTTCCATTAATTCCACCAGCTTTGTTCACTTGATCTTCTAATAATTTTATACCATTTTGACCAGATTTTCCAAAAGATGAAACTGAACCTGTGAGCGGTAATACAACTCCAATTTTGATATCTCCTGTAGTAGATGCGCTTTTTGCACCACATCCTGCAAGTAGTCCCACAGCCATAGCCATAGTTAGTAATAATGACATTTTCTTTTTAAACATTTAATAGCCCCCTCGTATAATGTAGTTGTAAGCATTGATAATAATTCAGTCATACTAAC
>ERZ1463035.80-NODE-80-length-18297-cov-13.211271_pt1 | contig 18297 bp, 18 predicted proteins | sample MGYA00564486_ERZ1463035 | MGnify/ENA primary metagenome ERZ1463035 (study PRJEB39244, sample SAMEA3635149) | Helicobacter pylori | study: EMG produced TPA metagenomics assembly of PRJEB11511 data set (Assembly of a 5300-year-old Helicobacter pylori... | reverse complement strand
ATCTTTTTCTAAGATTGATATTAACACAATTAATTTAAATTCTCCACTTTTATGTATTTATAAAAAAGCAGATGCTAAATTAAAAATGAAGGAAGGCACATTAAATTGGAATGAAAGTAAAGTTAAAAAAGAAATTACCATTAACAGCAATGCGTTCATGACTTTATCATTATTAGAACTCGTAGACTATTATCGTAGCTTTAAGAAGATAGATGATACTAAATATGCACTAAGTTCACTTTATCTTAAGCTATGCAAAGAACAACTAGAATTCTATGCTTCTTATTTTCGAAATAAAGATGGGCTTTTTGTAGATAAAAAAGATTTAACAGACCCTATGCATGAAGACTTTACTTTTGAAGATAAAAATACCAAATTTAAGTTTTCTGATCAAGCCTTTATGATGGCTGCTTACTACAAATATTCTTCCTTTGATAATGATGAGGAGGAATATGAAAAATTTGCTTTAGACATTCTTGATATGTTCACTTTGTATAAAGACGAAATTTATAATGTATCATTTGAGGAACTCAACAAAATATGCTTAGCCTTAAATGTTTTTTACAAATACTCTGGACTCGAGAAATGCAAAAATTTATTAATAGATTTTCTTGATTTACTTATCGAACAATATAATACTAAACCCTCTTTAATTATTAATGCCAAATTAGATTATTCCTGTATGCTTTTTATAAATTGTACACTTATGTATAATAATACTTCTATGAATAAATTTAAAGATACCAGTGATGATTTATTTGGTAAATTAACAAAATTGTATGATATTGAGAAGGGCATATTGCTAAAAGAAAGCGCCGAAAAAGAAATAACTTATACCTCTGATGAAATTATGCTTTACATGTATAGCATAATCTTATATTCCGATTTTAATACTATAGATGATAACTCAAACATGCTTCAAGATATTTTTAAGCACCAAATTTTAGATTCTGGCATAGTTTTAAGTTGGCCTGATTCACCATCACTTGATAATTCAGAACATTACAGAAATTTTTCATTGAAATCTGAAGATCTAATCCAAGATGATAATTTCAGAGCGCCAGAAGCCCCAACACCTGAGAATAATGAATTAGCATCTATATTTATCAAAAATATAGTATATAGCAAACGTAAAGAAAATTTTAAACAAAGTAAATCATCTTTTGATAGTAGTAAAAATATGTTTATATTTTTCTTAACAATATTCTTTCATAATCAATAATAATATTGTCTAATAATTTTTCTTGGATTATGCTATAAAAAAAAGTATATATTGCTGGAATGCGTTCACTTCACCTTGTAATTCTAAAATCTATTTAATTTGCATCTGCTAAAAACCGCAAACTCGCTATGCTCAAACATGCGGCTTCCCTTCGCAACTTCAAATTAAATAAATTAAGAATTACTAAGGTTTGTTCAAATGCATTTTACGCAACATATACTTTGTTAGCATAATCCACGAAAAAAATCTTAGCCATTCCAAAATATAGTATAAAAATTTCTTAATTCCAAATTAAAACATTTAGATTAAGTTCTTAAAATTAGTGTTTGTTATTTAGTAACTGTGGAACTGTCCTTATAGGCGTAATCAAATTTTAGATTTCCACCTTTAGTTGTGTAAATATTTTTGATATTTTCTTTTTTACATATTACTGTGTTTGCGATATATACCGGTATACATGGTAAATCTTTTGCTAGAATTTCTTGTGCCTGATTATAAATTGTTATTTTTTTATTATCATTGTTTTCCATTAATGCTTTATTTATAGTTTTATCATATTCTGCATTCTTGTATCCATAAATATTGTCTTTCGAATTCGCTGTCCATTTAGAAAAGAACTTGTAACCATCTCCATACTCTTCATCATTTCCTGTAAATTCTATATTATAATTCCCCGAACTTATCACTTTATTAAGATCATCTTTTTCATAACCAGTACAAACTACATCTATATTCAAATATTTTTTTATACTTTTGGCTATTTCTCCACTTACTTTGGTATCAAAATTTTTATTTTCATACACCATAACTAATTTTTTTTCTTTATCATAGGTACTATTTTTTAAATAATCTTCACCTTTAATTTTGTTTCGAGATTCATCAAAAATTAATTTATCACTATCACTCGTATATGAAGTATAACTCATTGTTGGAACTGCTAAGTCTTCTGATAAAGTTTCTATTATCAATTTTCTATTTATTATTTCATTTACTGCATTTCTAAGATTTTGATCTACTAGTCCAGTATCTTTTAAATTAAAATTTAGATAATATCTACTTTGTGTAGGTTTAACTTCAGTTTTTTTTTCATCACTAAGCGTACTTATTTCACTTATTGGCGGGCTTACAAATACATCAATTTTCGAGTTTTTACTATCTCCACTAGTTTCAAAATCTGCTAATGCTTTCTCATCTCCAATTACCGATGTAAACAACATCTCGCTGCTGACAATTTCATTTGCCCTCCAATACTTTTGATTCTTTAGTAGTGTTATTTCACCCTCTTTATTTATGTCTTTTATAATAAATGGGCCACTATAGTCAATTTGTTTATAATTTTCTTTCCAGTTTTTCAAATTCATATTATCATCTCTTAAAGTATAAATTGGATTACTAAGGATATTAATAAAGTTATCCTTTGGACTGTTTAATCTTATCTCTAGACTTAAATTATCCTTTGATGCTACGATGCCAACTTTATCAAAACTTACCTTTCCCATGCTAAAGTCCTTAGCTCCAAATATACAATACAATTGATCTGAAAAAACATTTCCTTTTTCTAATAAAATATCATGGAAAAGCCTTACAAAATCTGTAGCTTTTATATCTGTGCCGTTGCTATAATGAAGATTTTTTTGCAATTTAAATGTATATCCTATTTTGTCTTTGGAAATTTCATATTTTTCTGCCATTCCAGGCACTATTTTACCATCTTTATCTTCTCTTACTAATCCTTCAAATAAAACTAATAACAAATCTTTTTCGCGAATATTATCATTATCTACCATTAACAAATCTGATGGCAATTCTCCTAAATTGTAAACTAGATACTTTCTAGATATTGTTGTTGTCATCTTTTTTTGAACACACCCATTTGTAAACATCGTCATAAAAATCAAAATAACACATAATATTTTTTTCATACCTACCCCCACCTTAGTTACATCTATATAGATAACAAGTCCATATCTCGGACTATTTTCATGCACCTTATTAGGAGTATTAACTTTTAATATATGAATTATTCAATTTACCATGACATTTCCTTTTCTAAATTAATTTCATTATTTTCTATTCTTTTCTTTAAATCCTTAATTTTCTCTTCAATTTTCTTAGCTATTTTTATGAATTCTGCGTCAGATTTCCCAGTAGGATCATCTAGTCCCCAGTCTTCCTCGTGCCTATGTGCCACAATTGGGCAAACTACATTACAACCCATTTTTATTACAATATCGGCCTCTGGTATATCATCAATTAACTTTGATGTATGAGTATCATTCATGTCTATTTTATATAAATCCTTTATTATCCTAACTGCATCTTGGTTAATTTGAGGTTTAGTTTCAGTTCCTGCAGAATATGATTCAAACACAGATGACCCAAACTTTTTTCCAAGAGCCTCTGCCATTTGAGATCTACAAGAATTGTGAACACAGATAAATGCTACCTTTGGTTTCATAATATAATTCTCCTTTATATATGTAGTAATTTATAATTCCCTCAAAACTATTTTAATTAGCCTGAGGGAATATAAATTCATTTGATTAATATTCTAAATTTAAGCTTTCTCTTTTGGAAAATATTTACCTTTCCAATATAAAGCTACATTAACTAGTCCTATCATTACTGGAACCTCAACGAGTGGTCCGATAACTGCTGCAAAAGCTTCCTTTGATTGTATTCCAAAGACTGCTACTGCAACTGCGATAGCAAGCTCAAAATTATTACTTGCAGCGGTAAATGCTAGTGTTACTGTTCTCTTATAATCAAATCCTTGTTTATAACTAATAAAGAATGAAACTGAAAACATAATAACAAAATAAATTAAGAGTGGAATAGCTACTTTAATTACATCTAGTGGAAGTTCAACAATATATTGTCCCTTATAAGTAAACATAACTACTATTGTGAATAACAATGCAATTAAAGCGAATGGACTAATCTTTGGTATAAACTTCTTTGTATACCACTCAGTTCCCATTTTAGGTTCTAAAATAAATCTTGTGAGGAATCCTAGTGCAAATGGAATTCCTAAATAAATTGCAACAGATGTAGCTACCGTTCCCATTGAAATATTCACTTTATACCCAGTAAGTCCAAATAACGGTGGTAATACTGTTACAAAAACATATGCAAATACTGAATAGAATATTATTTGAAATATTGAATTAAAAGCTACGAGTGCTGCAGCGTATTCACTATCTCCACCTGCTAAATGGTTCCAGACTATTACCATAGCAATACACCTTGCAACACCTATTAATATAAGTCCTGTCATCAAACCCGGATCTGACCTTAAGAAAACTATTGCAAGTATAAACATTAATATTGGTCCAATAATCCAATTTTGTACTAAAGATAAAGTTAAAATTTTGGGACTATTAAATACCTTTCCAAGTTGTTTGTAATTAACCTTTGCAAGTGGTGGATATAACATTACTATTAGTCCAATTGCAATAGGCATTGATGTATCCCCCACTGATAGTTTTGATAAAACAACTGATGCTCCCGGCACTGCCCAGCCGAGCAAGATACCCACTGCCATTGCAAGGAATATCCACAAGGTTAAGAACCTATCAAGTAACGCTAGTCTTGGTCTCTCTTTCATAATAAAATCCCCCTAATAAATCCATTTTCATTCTAATTTTGTTTTTGTCGCTTTGTAAAATTTATGACCTCCTGAGAGATTATAAACCTTATTAAAACCATGATTAATCAAAATATTCTGTATATTGCTTATTTATTCTTGCATCAATAACCTGCATTTCCTCGCCTTTATCAATTAAATCTTGTGTCTTCTTCGCTGTGATAACAGGTCTATTCTTATTTAAGATGTTATCAAGTATCATTCCAGTATAATGAACAGGATCCTTAGTTGTTGAAAATGGTGGTGCATAAGCTAAATCTAAGTGGAAAAGGTCGGAAGCCTTTGCACCATAAGTAATTAATGTTACAAATACATCTATTCTCTTATCGACTCCTTCATACCCAATAATTTGTACACCTAAAAGCTTTTGGGTAACCTTATCTGCAATCGCCTTTATAAGCATTTCTTTACCATTAAAATACTCAGGTTTATCGTATTTTATATTGTGGCACGTAACTATCTCATAACCCTCTTCTTTTGCTTCTTTTTCAGACAATCCTGTACTTGCAATTGCCAAATCAAAAAGTTTAAATATTCCAGTACTAAGGTTACCTCTATATTCTAAATTACCCCCACTAAGAACGTCTCCAGCAATTCTACCTGTTTTATTTGCAGTTGAGCCAAGTGGCCTATATACTGCTTTACCAGTAACCACAGAGAAAGTCTCAATACAATCACCACATGAATAAATGTCTTCAATGTTTGTTTGCATCTTCTTGTTAACCTTTATTGCACCGGTAACCCCAATTTCTATTCCTGCATTCTTTGCTAGCATTACATTAGGTTTTACTCCAGTTGCCATAATAACCATATCAGAAACTACCTCTGTACCATTTTCTAAAATAACCTTATTATCATGTATTTGGGCAATACCTGTATTTTTAATAATGTTAATGTTCTTCTTAATTAGTGCCGTTTCTAAAAATGTCGCCATATCTTCATCAAGATTTGGTGTTATCTTGCTTAGCTTTTCTATAATAGTTACGTTTATTTTGTTTGCCATTAAACTCTCAAGCATTTCAAATCCAATAAATCCTGTGCCTGCAATAACTGCATTTTGTGGCTTATTTTTTTCAATATAATTTTTTATATTTCTAGCACTTTGAACATTTCTAAGAAAAAATACATTATCTTTATCTACTCCAATTACTTTAGGAACAAATGCTGTTGCACCTGTTGCAATTACTAATTTATCATATCTATCCTTAAAAACTTCATTAGTGCTAAGGTTTTTTACTGATAATTCCTTGTTTTGTATATCTATCTTTAATACCTCAAACCCTGTAAACACATCAATATTGTATTTCTCCTTAAAATATACAGGATCTCTTGGAGTAAGCTCAGAAATTTCCTTAATTTCACCAGCAATGTAATAAGGTATCCCACATCCTGAATATGATATATCCATGTCTTTCTCATATATAATTATCTCAGCGTTATCATCATTCCGCCTGGCTTTAGCTGCAGCAGATGTTCCTGCAGCTACCGCACCAATAACAAGTATCCTCATACTATTACACCTCTTTCTCATGTTAATTTCATTTTTTATTCTAGTAGCTCATTTAACTTATCACCCTTAATTTCATCTGGGCTCCAAGGAATAACTGCAAATTTACCATCTGCATGTGCATCAACTTCGTTAATCCATTCAATTTCACTACTTGCTTTTGCGGCTAGTAACTTATTAGTTGTACCCGTCTTATACAAAGATGAATTAATAACCCACCATTTAGTTGAAATTTTAGCACGTATTAAATCTTCTTCTAACCGTTTTGCTTCATATACTGGTGTAGCTTCAGCAAGCGTTACTATTATAACTTCAGTTTCATCTGAATTTTTGAGTCTTGGTAATAATTTTTTAACAGACTCTGGTATGTCACCTTGCGAACGCTTAATTTCTTGGTTATAACTTTGCGTTGAATCAAGTAACAATAAAGTATGACCTGTTGGCGCAGTATCAATGACAACAATTTGATCTTCTGCTTTATCTACTATTTCAGCAAAAGCTCTAAACACTGCAATTTCCTGAGTACATGGAGATCTAAGATCCTCCTTTACATATGCAATATCCTCTTCGGCCATGGTTTCTCTGGCTTTTGAAAGTACCTCATCCTGATATTTTTTAAGCTCGACGTGCTCATCTATGTGGCTCATAGTAATATTACTATTTTCTTTAATAACATATTTAAGATGAGCTGCAGGATCAGTTGTAGTAAGGTGTACTTTTTTTCCTTTTGCTGACAATCCGAGTGCAATAGCTGCTGCAATTGTTGTTTTGCCTACACCACCCTTACCCATAGTAAATATAACTTTTTTATTACCTTTGCATAAGTCTTCAATAACATCTTTTAGAGTAGGAATAGTTTTTGCATTTATTTTTTCACAACTAAAACTATAATTATCTTTAGTAAGAAGCGCTCTAACATTATCCATTCCTGTTATATTGTAAGCTCTTAGTGGTACCATATAAGTTTTTATTTTTTTCAAACTCTCTGGCATCTCTTGGAGAGATTTTTGCTGTTTTTGATATAGACTTTCAGATACACTATCATCATAAGACCTCATCACACCATTTATTATCATTGTTTGATTATTAACGCCAATTTCAGATAATTCCTTTGAAGCTCTTTCTGCTTCTTTAAGTGGTGTCATTTCTGGTCTAGAAATAAGGACAAGTGTTGTTAAATCTCCATTGGATAATGTTTCTACTGCCTTTTTATACACTTCTTTTTTACTCTCAAGTCCTGATAGCTGGCCTAAACAAGAGGCTCCATGTGTGCTTTCGCTAATGAAACTACTCCAAGCTGATGGTAATTGAAGCATTCTAAGTGTATGACCTGTTGGTGCAGTATCAAATATAATATGATCATAATCCTTTTGGAGTTTTTCATCCGTTATAAATTTTGAAAATTCATTGAATGCAGCAATTTCTACAGTACATGAACCAGAAAGTTGTTCTTCCATGTTTTTAAGAACAACGTCAGGTAATTTGCCACGGTAAGGTGCAATCACACTTTCTCTATGTTCTGCTGCTGCTTTAATTGGATCAAGGTTAGCAACTATAAGATTTGGTACTTCCTTAATTGGAACACCCTTATTTGTAAGTTCTGTGTTAAAAACATCTTGCAAATTTGACGCAGGGTCAGTACTTATAAGAAGCACTTTTTTACCTCTATCAGCAAGGTTAACTGCAGTAGCACAAGCTGTTGAAGTTTTTCCTACGCCGCCTTTACCTGTATAAAATAAATATTTTGTAAGTTTAATATTTTGTGGATTAAAAATTTCCATGTTATTAAACACCTCCTGTTTGATTTATCTAAACTTGTATTTTATTTTATAATTAATTTTATTTAAATTTTGATATTAGCAGCATCCACCGTCACAACCGCAACCTTTTGATGGTTTTTTTATGGATGGTTTTTTGATAACTGATTTTAGAGAACTTACTGTCACCTCTAATAAACTTGCAAACTCATCATCCGTTGGATATTTCTTTGTTTTTACAACAACATCGTCCACCATTGTAACTGGAAGTACATCTATTCCTAATTCATTTAACATTTTATTTATTGTTTTATTATCAACAAATATCTGTGGATTACTTGACACATTATATCTTTCAACTAAAATACCATTATTTTTTAAGTTATTTATTATCGAAGAAACTCTTAATAGTTGTCTATCAACTCCTGGTCCACAAACTCCTGTTGAGCAACACATAGCTGGTTCAAATATTATCATTTTTTTCATATAAAACACTCCTTTATATTTTTTTATTATTTGCATTCACATTCATCTTTAGTCTTATCATTACATATACATTCATCTTTATCTGTAACAAGATTCATAAGAAATAATATAAGTTTATTACAGTTTTTATTATTTAGTGAATAGTAACTCCATAGTTTATCTTTTCTACATTTTACAATTCCATTGTCAACTAATACCTTCATGTGATGAGAAAGTGTTGGCTGTGTAAATTCAAAATGCTCTAGTATATCACAAGCACATTTTTTACCGCAGGACAAAAGATCAATTATCTTAAGCCTACTAGGATCTGAAAGAGCTTTAATAATTTTTGCACTATCATCATAATTTTCTTTCACTTCATCGCCCCTTACATTTACGTTCATCTATATATAATATACATCTTTGTCTATGTTATGTCAATATATTAATATATAATTCATTATATTTTTGATATTATATTTACATTCTTCTATATATAGTATTTTATTCATCACCTCATTAAGTGTTCCCATAGTTTTTAGCAAATAACCTTGATACTCTAACTAGTAAAAGGCAAATCATATTAAAAAACATGATTTGCCTTTTACTAGTTAGACTATAAACAATTATTATAATGTATATTAATCTATTCCAATTATAGTACTTCTACGCTCCATAAAGACTGCATCATGCCAATCACCATTTTTCATTTTAGCAACTTTTTCTCTCCTTCCAATTTCCCTAAACCCACATTTTTCATGTAATTTTATACTTGAAATGTTTTCTATTATAATCACAGACTGCAAAGTCCAAAACCCATTTTCTTCAGATAATTCAATCAAACTTTTCAAAAGGTTTTTACCTATTCTTTTACCTCTATGATTTTTCCCAATATATATACTGACTTCTGCTACACCTTGATAAACACATCTACTTGAAGTTGTACTTAGTGCTCCCCACCCTAAAACATCATTACCTAGGCGAGCTACTACTCTGCATGGCTTAACATGTCCATTATCCCATTCTTCATAGGTAGGAACTTCAGTTTGAAAAGTTGCTTTACCTGTATTAATACCTTCAAGATAAATCTTTGATACCTGCTTCCAATCTGACGATATCATTTTATCAATTTTATAATCCATACTATTTTCCTCCTATTTTATTCTGCAGCCTTCAAAGCTTTTGCAGCACTTACTCTTCCATAACCAAACTTTGTATCATAACCTATTTTATCTAAGTCAGTGCTGGTTTTATGAAGAATATCCTTTGCTTTTACTGGAGTTATATTAGTATTAGCAGAATAAATAATTCCAGCTACAGCAGAAACATGAGGCGCCGCCATAGAGGTTCCACTATAATATACAACTTCACCATTCGAAATTAAACTAGGAATTGAAACTCCTGGAGCCACAACATCGAGACCACTCCCCCAATTTGAAAAACTTGCTAACTGATCTTTGTTGTCCGTAGCACCTACATTTATAACATACTTTGAATTTGCTGGATAAGAAAGGTTTCCTTTGGACTCATTTCCAGCTGCTGCAACAACTGTTACCCCTTTATCATAAGCATATTTAAGTTATGTTTCAATTTGCGGTACATCCTTTGGTAATATTGGCGAACCATCACTATTTCTAACGCCTAGACTTAAGTTTATGACTTTCGCGCCCTTATCCACTGCATATTTTATTCCCTTTGCCACATTTTCTTGAGTACCTGACCCATTACTGTCCAATACCTTCACAGGCAATATATTGGAAATATTATTTACACCCGAAATAGAATATCCATTATTGTTTTTTGCTGCAATTATACCTGAAACATGTGTACCATGATTATTGTCATCCATTGCATCATTATCATTATTAACAAAATCATGACCATTTTTAACTTGCACTACATCCTTTAAATCTGCTAATTCATAATTAACACCTGTATCAACAACAGCAATTAACGTTTTAGGGCAAACTTTATTTTTGAGCAAACTATTAAGACCACCATAATCTACATCTGCAAATTTCTTTCCTACAACGCCCTCTGTCCCATTAGCGGTATTTGTCGGAACCCTTTGCTTCTCATTTTGTAAATTCCACTCACTTTTATATTGTATGTCTGAACTTAAAGCATAAACAGGTATATTGGAAGAAACATTTTTAAATTTAGAATTCTTCTTAATTATGTTTATTAATTTAGCTTTGTCTGAACAACCCTCAATAATTAAAACATAACTATTATCAATTTTTACCTTTTCATCCCCTACATTTCGCGTGTTAACCCTACAATTTAATCCATTTGAAAGTAACAAGTTCTTAATTTTTGCATTAACTTCTTCTCTTGATAAAGTATTTTTAGTATCCACTAATATTTCAAATTTAGAACTTCTTAAATCTGAAATACCAGAATTACTCATAAAATTAGCTAAATTAAGTCCCACATATTCTTTCAAATTTATAGTTGTCCATATTTTATCAATTCTGCTCCTTAAATCATTATCAACTTCTGATGATACTAATTTGTATATATTAAACATTGCATTGTAATCACTTTTAGTTAATACATAATTACTTGTACCCTTTTGAGAAAGAGACTGTAATTCCTTTAGTAAATGAGAAGTTTTCAATATCTGCAACGTAATTTTTGACCTAAAGTTTCTATCAAACACAACCTTATCTAATATAAAACTTGAAGTTGCATAATATACATTAATTATTTCTTTTCCTAAATCTGAGGATTTTAGTACTTCATCTCTAAACTTTCTTAGAACTGGTAATAATCCTAAGACCGTTATATCTGTTTTTGATAAAGCCTCGCTAGTGCAAAATGTATCTTCATTAGCGGGCATGCTAGGTGGATTTATCTCAGGTGTCGATGATATCGTCATGCTTCCATTGCTAGCGGCCTTGATCTTTACATAATATGGGCCTTGCCAAGCTATAGGATACAATATGTATGAACTTTTATTTAAATAATCAGTATGTGTTTTATTTATTTTTGCATTCTCTATACTATTATAGATACTTTCAAAATAGCTTATCCCTTTAACTTCAAATTTAATATGAGTTTTTGTAGTAATTAATTTTGAAGGATCAAGTTTAAGCCATAATTCTTGACCACTCTTAACTGTTCTTGTGTAATTTTCACCAGCCGTTAAACTTATAGCAGTATCCGGTGTATTGGATCCTAATGTAGTTAATTCATCAGCAAATGCAAAAATGCCATTACTTTGCACTATTAAAAAAAATAATGCTAAACTTGTACTAATTAATTTATAATAAATTTTTTTCATATTATAATCTCCCTCGTGTTTATAAACATCATTACATAATTCAACTTTTTGCTTTAAATATATAACTTGGTTGAACATGCTTAAAACCTTTATACTTAGAAAGTATCTTAATAACTTGATCTTTGTTTAAGGTTGTATTAAGTGTTCCAACAAAATTATTTTCCAGTGTAACCACTTCATCACTAGATTCACGTACATTTACTTTTATTTTTGGATCTGATGTTTTTAAACTATCAATTATTATTTCTTTTACTTCCTCTATATTCATTTTACTTTCAGTTATTATTATAAGTTCTAAATTAACTGACCTCTTACCTCTTACTTTAATTCCGACTATAATTACTAGAACAATTAATACAATAATAAAAATAACCGAACTACTTATGCTATGCTTTTTCATTACTTAAATTAGTCATATAACAATTTCCACAATTTGTAATCACTAATAATTCGCCTCCTCAACATAAATTTCTCTATAAATTTTTCTATCTATTACCTTTTCTAGTACATTTTATTACATATTATCTGATAATTAAACATAATACAACATATTTGTCATAAAACTTTATTTTTTTGAATATACAAAGTATAATAATTGATTAAAAAGATTGTCTCAATGAAACAAAACCAAAGACTAAATATATAGAACTTGAAAGGAATATTATTTTGATCAAAGATTAAATAATGTTTATAATTAAACAGAAAAAAGGAGCATATCAGTTTGAACTGTGCTCCTTTTTTCTATCATTTATTGATGATGATGTTCACCATGGTGATTACAAACTACATCTTTATTTTCTAATGTTCCATTAATATATTCTTCAATTACCTTTTTATACTCACCAGATGCTCCTTTTATTACCTCAAGACCATTTTGCTCAAGCCCGCTGATTGCTCCTCCACCAATTCCACCAGTAATAACCACTGTTGCTCCTTGATTTTTTAGTAAATCTGCTAATCCTTGATGCTCATGTTGGAGCAGGGCTGCTGATATTTCTTCAGTACTTATAATTTTTTTATCTTCTATAGTAACAATAACAAAACTTTTGCTCATTCCAAAATGTTGATTCACCATACTACCGTTATTAGGTATTGCTATTTTCATAAAATATTACCTCCACTTTTTATTGTTTTGTCTTGTTAATAATTTTATTAATAATATTTTCAACTATTTCTGTTAATTCATCATTTAACTTGTATTCACCTTTGTTAGAAATATTAACTATTTCTCTACACATCGGAATTTCCCCAAGTAAATCTAAATCATTTTTATCTAAAAATTCATCTATGTTATCTGAGTCAAACATTTTTATTTTCTCCGTGCATCCTGGACAAACAATATAACTCATATTCTCTATTAATCCTATTATATCAATGTTTAACTTGCGTGCCATATTTACTGCTTTTCCAACAATCATAGATACTAAGTCCTGTGGTGTTGAAATCATTACAATACCTGTAACTGGTATTGATTGCATTACTGTCAGCGCAACATCACCTGTGCCAGGAGGCATATCTATAATTAAATAATCAAGTTCTCCCCATATAACATCAGTCCAAAACTGCTTAACAACACCAGAAACTGCAGGGCCCCGAAAGATAACTGGATCATCTTCATTTTCCACTAAAAAATTCATTGAAATAACATCAATGCCCTCATTAGTTTTAACCGGTATAATACCCGATTCGTTCATAAAAGGTTTAACGTCTTTAATCCCTAATAATCTGGGTATACTTGGCCCTGTAATATCTGAATCCATAAGTCCAACTTTATATCCTTTTTTATTAAGTTCATGCGCAATAAGAACAGATATTGTTGATTTACCTACACCACCTTTTCCACTCATGACTCCAATAATATTTTTAACTTTATTTAATGGATTATTTTCTATACCACATGTATCTTTATTCTCACATTCACCATTTGATGGACAACTTTCACACTCAGCCATACATAATCGCCTCTTTCTTTTATTTGTCATATGCCATTTACATTGTAATACTATTATTTATTATTGTCAAATGCCAATAATGTTTTTATTATAAAACTACTTATCAGAAAGATTGTGTTTGTTACATTGCCTCTGACAAAAGCTGCTTCGTTTATTACAAGTAACTTGCTCCGATCCACATGCTGGGCAAATTTTTCTATCTTCTTCATATTTTATTTCATAAGTATTCTCGCAAGATAAACATTTAAATTTACACACATTTCTCGTGTAATTTCCACCACTTATATTTATTGCTTTCCCCTCTATTAAAGCTATAGCAATCTTCTTCCTTGCACTATCAATTATATTCTGAAAAGTTTGCCTTGAAACAAGCATTTTCTTTGCACATTCTTCCTGATTTAAATCTTCAACATCCTTAAGCCTCATGGCTTCAAACTCTTCAACTTTTATGAGTATTTCTTCAATTTCACATTTTCGTCTTCCTGCTGGTACAAAGTATGTATACTCGGGTAAATTCTCTACTCTTCTATTTTTCACTGGTCTTGCCATCAATATTTTCCTCACTTTTCATATACTTTTAAAATTCAAAATTCTATTTTCAGTGGCATATGCTAATAAAATTTTACAACTGATTAACTTCAATGTCAAATAACACTATTTAAATAAACCAGACTTTTTATATATTTACTTAGACAAATTCAGAAAATCTCTGGATTTTTTCTTTCATTTCTAAAAAAACTAATTATAGCGTTTTTTAAATGATAATAACTTTATATTTTTTATTAATATAACTATTGCAAGTAATAGAACTGAAATCAATGCAGTTATGCCGCCAGGCGCACAATTCATATAATAAGAAATAAATAATGACAAGAGTATATCTATAACACTAAATAAGATTGAGTATAAAAGAGTTGATTTAAACCCTTTGCCTAGTTGCATTGCTGTAGCTACAGGCAAAGCAATCATTGAGCTTAAAACAAGTACCCCAACAATTCTCATAGAAACAGATATTGTAGCAGCAACCAATATAGCAAATATGTAATTGATTAATTTAACATTTATTCTACCCATTTTTGCAGCTTCTTCATCAAAGGCTATAATAACAAGTTTATTATATAATATTATTAAAGTTACAATCGATATAATACTTAAAACTAATACTGCATATAAATCGTCTCTTGTTACAGTTAATACACTTCCAAATAGGAATGAATTCACATTTGCATGTAATTCTCCAGAGCTCATGATAGTAATAGCAATCCCGACACTTAAAGAAAGAACTACAACAAGTATTAACTCAGCATATTTTTTAAAATAATCTCTTAAAAATTCAATTAAAAGTCCACAAAATGATGTAAATATGAATGAACTTATTATTGGGTTTCCGTTAAATAAAAGTCCAATTGCAATTCCTGCAAGAGAAGCATGGGCCAGCGTATCACCAATCATTGAGTACCTTCTTAGTACTAGAAAAAAACCAATACATGGACAAAGTATTGAAATTAAAATGGAAATCATAAAAGCATTTTGCATAAAACTATACTGAAACATTAAATTCCTCCTCTTTGTTCGCTTTTAAATATTCTTTAATATAGATATCAGGCGTGCATAAATGGCCCTTTCCTTTTGATAGATGATAAATAAGAGAAGAATTATTAATAGCAGCATTAAGATTATGTTCAATAGCAATAACGGTTATCTTATTATTCCTATTCAAGTCTTTAATTAAGTTATAAATATCTTTCTGGCTGGTTACATCGATTCCTGTTGAGGGTTCGTCTAAAATTAATAAATCAGGATCTCCTAGTAGTGCACGTACTATAAAGATCTTTTGACATTGACCACCCGATAGTGTTCCTATTAGTGAATCCTTAAACTCAAGCATATTAATAGCTTCTAATCGCCTAGTTACCAAATTCTTATCTTTGATTTTTAATACTTTTCTATAGCAATTAAGCATCTCGTATACAGTAATAGGAAATTGTGAGTTTAGAAAATCAGACTTTTGAGGAACATAGCCAATATTCTTATCAGTATTTACTATAGTACCCTTAGTAGGTGATAAAAAATTTAATATTAATTTTACAAGAGTACTTTTACCCGAACCATTATCCCCTAATATAGATAGGTATTCTCCGCTATTTATAGTTAAACTAATATCATTAAGAATATAGGGTGCACCGCTTGTATAAGAAAAAAATAAATTGTTAATTTGAATCATAGTTGTCCTCCAGTTTATATAATTTTGTCACTTTATTGAAGTATTAATATACTAGTTTTGAAATAATCAAAGCTACTGCCATTGACAAAAGTGACATTTATACTTATATTATAAGTGATAATGCAAATGGTTTGCAAGTAAAAATTTTAAGGAGCGATAAAAATGTTTAAAAAAATGTCAATATTCATTTTACTTATTTGTACGATACTAACCTTCACAGCCTGTGGTAGTAAGAAAGTTGAAACTAGTAATCTAAAGTCTCAAAACAAAGTAAAAGTTGTAGTTTCATTTAATGCAATGCGAGAAATTACTACTGCCATAGGTAAAGATAAGGTTGATATAGTAACTATGATACCTAACGGCACCGAACCCCATGATTTTGAACCTAAGGCTAAGGATTTTGAAAGCTTAACTAATGCTAAAATATTTGTATATAATGGTTTTGGTATGGAATCTTGGGTTGATAAGGTTTTAGAATCTGTAGATAATAAAAACTTAATAACAGTTGATGCTTCAAAAGGCTCAACTCCAATAGGTAATACAGAAAAATCTGAAAATGCTCAATATGATCCCCATTTATGGATTAGTTTAAAAGGTGCAAAAAATCAAGCTAAAAACGTAAGGGATGCTTTAGTAAAAGCAGACTCACCTAATAAATCTTATTATGAAAAAAATTATAATGATTTCGCTTTAAAGCTTGATACTCTTTACAATGAATATAACAAAAAATTTAAAACTGTTACCAACAAAAACTTCGTAACCGGCCATGCTGCTTTTGCATATCTTTGCAGAGACTTCGGACTAAAACAAAACAGTGTAGAAGATGTTTTCGCAGAGGGTGAACCCAGTGCTAAAAAATTAAAAGAACTAACAGATTATTGTAAAAAGAATAAAATTAAGACTATATTTGTTGAGGATATGGTAAGTACTAAGGTCTCAGATGCTCTAGCTAATGAAGTTGGAGCTAAAGTTGAAAAAATACACACCATAGAGAGTAAAGAAGATAATAAAGATTATCTAACATGCATGAAAGAAAATTTAGATATGATATATAATAGCTTAAAATAAATAGATAACAAATAAATATGTGCCACCCACGTGGCACGTGGCATCTTACACAGAAAAAATACTACTAACTGATATTGTTAGTAGTATTTTTTCTTTTTTGAAGGAAGCTTATAATTCCAGTTATTGTAAGTATTATTGCTAATGCAACAATTGCACAAAAAATATGCCCTAACGATGACCTAAAGAAAGTACTTTCAACCCCAGGTATAGAATAACCTGGTAACAATGAGTTCCATTTATCGCCAAGTTTTGTCATACCCGCTGGAATAAATCCCAGCTTTAATTTTAAATCGTCACCTGACCACTCACCAAAAGCAGTACCTTTAGCTAATAGTCCAATAGGAGCAAATATAATTAATATTATTAACGCATACCAATATTTCTTTATACTACCTATAACTTGAAATCTTTCATTTGCTAATTTCTTTGGTGGATAAATCTGGAGCATGTCAGGATTCGATTTTTGTAAATATTTCACAACAAGTCCCGTTACAATTCCCTCCACCGGTCCAGCCAAAGTAAGATGAGCAAACATTATTGCTGGAACAGTTTGCATTAGAGTATATGGTGCATACAACGGTGTTCCATTAAGCGTGTGAAATAATAATGGTTGAATGCCAAGCTCTATTGCGACGCATAATGCTCCAATATTAATTGCTACATATCCTGCTATAATCGAACCAATAAATCTACGCTTTGAAGAAATCTGTGAATTGCCTGATATTAACCTATATAAATAATAACTTACAAACGGCATTACAAATGCCATGTTAAATATATTAGCTCCAAGTGTAAGAATCCCACCATCGCCAAAGAAAAACGATTGAATTATGAGTGCAATACTAACACCAACTACAGCAGCCCAAGGACCCAGAATTATTGCCAAAATTGAAGCACCAACTGCATGCGCCGTAGTTCCATCAGGAATTGGCACATTATACATCATAATTGTAAATGAGAAAGCTGCTCCAATTGCAAGTAACGGAACTTGCTTATCCTTTAATGTTTTCTTTAACTTTACTGCTGCAATACCTATTATAGGAACTGCTAAAGCACCTAATACTGCGCATGTTTGTGGACTTAAATATCCATCTGGTATGTGCATAATATCCCCTCCTCGTATAATGTAGTTGTAAGCATTGATAATAATTCAGTCATACTAACCACGAA
>ERZ1463035.77-NODE-77-length-19025-cov-13.174855_pt1 | contig 19025 bp, 17 predicted proteins | sample MGYA00564486_ERZ1463035 | MGnify/ENA primary metagenome ERZ1463035 (study PRJEB39244, sample SAMEA3635149) | Helicobacter pylori | study: EMG produced TPA metagenomics assembly of PRJEB11511 data set (Assembly of a 5300-year-old Helicobacter pylori... | reverse complement strand
GTCAAGGTCTGCAAAACCTTTATTCCCCGGTTCAAATCCGGGTGGCGCCTCCAAAGCATTAAAGAATACCCTGAACACTATATTTTTAGTAGTCAGGGTATTCTTTTGTTTTATAATCATTTAACTAAGATGAAGAAGATTTGGAGTGAAATTTATGCAAAAATATTTTATGTTAATTAGAAATGACTTAATATATATTAAGTCTAATATAAGCAGCAAGGTTGTAGAATACTCATTGAATAATAAAATGATATATCCTAATGTACCATTGTATTCTGCTATTTTTAATGATGAAAAGATTATTAAAGACATAAGAGTATTTATTAGAAACAACTTAGACAATACCAACACTTTCATGCAAAAAATATCTGGTAAAAAATTATTTTTACTTATACCTGATGATGTAACGGTAGTAACTGATATTGAAAGATATGCGTTTTATGAATTTGGTAAAACGATATTTGGGGTTAAAGATGTTATTATTGGAGGAGAATGTTCTTTTGTAGCACCGCTTGAAGAAAATAATTACATTTGTATATCAAAAACATGTAGAATGATGATAATAACATATATTAAAGACAGAAAACCTGTTAAGCAGAAATTTATAAAAAATAGGGACTACACAAATGAGGAAATACACATTTTTATAAGCGAATTATATGTTGGAACTGGAAGTATTCCTAAGGTGTATTTAAACGGTGTTGGTCTATTGAAGTATTCAGATATAGGAATTGTTATTGATAGTGTTGAGTTAATCAACACATTTGGAAATATCGTAGAGCCATTAAAAATAAAATAGGGAAAAAACATAAAGACCTCAAAGGTAGTCTAAATACTGTTATTTTAAGTATTTAGATTATTTTTTTTATTATTTTTAATCTTTTCGGGGGATTTCTTCTTATTATGTTACTAAAAATATGAAAGGACTTGAAAGTATGGTAAATTAAGAATAATTATAGAAAATATACTTTAGTATTAAAAATAGTTAGGTGGAAAAATGATGAAAAATATCTTTAAAATGAATAAAGAAAATTTCAAGGAAATGTATGAGAACAATTTTAATTATGTATATTCTTTTGTTTTTTTAAGATTAGCAGCAAACAAAGAAGCCACTGAAGATATAGTTCAGGAGACATTTATAAGTGCAATGAAAGGACACATAAACTATAAGGCTACAAGTTCATATAAAACTTGGCTTTGTGGAATAGCAAAAAATAAAATACTAAATTATTATAGAGATAATATTAAAAATATGTCACATACTTATGTTGAAGAACTTAATTATGAAGTAGATAACCAAGATGCTGGATTTACTCTTCTCAATTTGGAAACTAGAAAGGTAATTTTAGAAATTTTAAATAAATTAAAACCTATTTATAAGTATGTTCTTATTCTTAAATATATAGATGATTATAGTGTAAAAGATATCGCAAAATATTTATGTAAAACCCCGAAGTCTATTGATGGTATATTACAAAGATCAAAAATAAGTTTTAAAAAAGAATTTAACAAAGTAGTAGTAAATGAATCTAATAAGATAGAAGGAGATGAATTATATGATAAAAGAGGATGAAGTTTTTAAAAAAATATTTAAATCAATAGATGTAGCAATTGATCCACCAGATGGAACAAAAGAAAGAATATATAAAAATCTTATTTACAACTCAAATCAAGGAAGTTTTTTTTATTCATCTCATCTTACTTGGATTCCAGAAAAGTTCTTGAAGTTAGTAATTCAATTATCTATTTTGTTATATATATATATGACTATTTTTACTCCAATCATCACATCTTAATTTTATAAGGAGACTAAATAAATGAAATCTTTAAAATATCTTATTAAAGAATGGTTATTACCAATACTTGCAGCAATAATTTTGGCAATGTTAATAAAGGAATTTTTATTTTACCAAGTTAAAGTCCCATCTGGATCAATGTATCCCACTATAAAGGTAGGAGATAGAATTATTGTTACAAAAGTTTATAATAAAAAGAAACTAAAAAGTGGAGATATAGTAGTTTTCAAATCTGATGAACTAAAAGAGGTATTGATAAAGAGGCTAATAGGACTTCCCGGAGATGAGGTTGTTGTAAAAGATAAAGGACGTGTATTTATAAATGGAAGTGAAATCGTTCAGCCATATGTAGTAAATAAGGAAGATTTAGATATAAAATTCAAAGTCCCACAAAATAAATATTTGTTTTTTGGTGATAATAGAGCGAATTCATTTGATGCTAGGAGATGGGTAAATCCATATATAGATGGGAAGAATATAAAAGGAAAAGCACAGTTTATTACATATCCATTTAAGAGATTTGGAAAATTTGTAATCGGTAATGATGCTCTTAATCATTAAAATTGTTGTAGCAACGATATTTCATAAATTTTACTTGAAGAATCTCAAAATAATAATATGGAATATTAGATTGACTATAATAAATAATTTTCTTATAGGATTCTAACAAAAGTATATATTGTGTAAAAGGCATTTGAACAAGCTCTAGCAATTCTTGATTTATTCTAGTTGAAGTTGCGTAAAGAAAACCGCATGTTTGAGCGAAAGCGAGTTTGCGGGTTTTAGCAGGTACAAATATAATAAATTTTAGAATTACTTAGCGAAGTGAAAGTCTTAGAACAATATATACTTTCGTTATAGCATACTATTAGAAAATATTTAATTCACGTTTTAAACTCTTATTTTGAGCAATGAAGGAGAAAGTGCTTATGGAGACACTCATATTTTTACTAGAGCCTAAAAATACTGCCACGATCAACGAGCTTGCCATTTCTTAAAAATACAGGTTCTACCTTATGTTTATTTAAAAAAGCTAATACCTCTTTTCCATATAAATAATAATCTAAGTGACCATAAAAAGCTAAAACATTATCTTCAATAAGACCTGTTGCTCCACCTATAAATCCGTAATTAAGACCAGGAAGAAGAATATCCCCAGGCGGAATTAATAATACATCTATCTTTTCAAGGTATAGAGCTTTAGCAATAGTCACATCACTAGTTATAACTGCATGATTATTTACAATGCAAGTAGAACATTTTGTATAACCTTGTTTTACATTTATTAATTTTTTATCTTTTGCAACCAATAAAAGATTTTCATCAGTAAAATTAATGGAATGAACAAAAAGATTGTGTATGCTTAATGAATTTAGACATATATTATAAGGGTATTTTATTTTTAAATTTAATTTTGATTTATAAACTTTGTAATTTTGTAAAACTAAGCTCTGTATAAAGTCACTATTCATATCTTTATGCACCACAATATTATTTCCTAAAATGTGTAAAAGCATATCTGGGTGACCACACACAGCATCGTATAAAAGATTACTTGGAGGGCAAATAAGTAAGTTATACCCTTTAGAAATCAAACATTTTTTTTCATCTTTATGAATTCTAAAATCTACAATAACGGTTTTCATTGTAAGCTCCTATTAAATATATATTTTCTTATGTTTATTTTATAACACAAAGTTATTACAAATTGCAACATGTCGATAATTGTTTAATCTATTTTGCATATACATTAATATTTCACACATACTATCATAATAAGAAGGGAGTGTGCGAAATGCTTTTATTAACTGTTGTATATAATAGGAGTATGGAATACATTATTGAAGAGATAAATGGAATAAAAAAATGTTTTGAGTATAAAAAAACAATTTTAGGTATGTCTGAAAGCATAATTGAAGATATGCACGTTATTAAGTTCTTTTGTAGTGACGATAATATAAGCGATAGTAGTATAAAAACATTTAATCTCAATGTTGCAAATATGTTATATAAAATAGTAACAATCGAGTTTTGCAAAAAAGGAATAAATGATTTTTTGGCTGAAACATATTTCTTTCTACAATATGATGAAATAAAACAGGTTAAACCTAGGATACAAAAATCATTACTTAGCGAGGGAGAAATATCTGGCCCTAATATGGTGTATTGTATAAATAGAAAAAATACTATTATTGATAAAATAACGAAATGTATAGAAGAGAATAATGAAATTAATATAAGTGGATTTTTAACATTTAGGGCAAAAGAACTAAATGCAGACCTAGAAAGTATAGTTGATAAAGTTGTAGAAGAGTATATGGTAGAAAAAGAATATAATGAGTTTATAAAACTTCTTAAATACTTCGTTGATATTCAGGAGAGTAAGGTAAAAGAAGTTAATATTCTAATTGAAAAAGATGGAAATTATTATTTGAGAGATGAAGAAGGTAATAATCTAGTAGAAAGTATGATGATTGAGTTACCAGATGTCAAATTTGATTCAATAGAAAACCAAGAAGAGCTTATAATTAGTATAATGATTTCTAGTGCTCCTAAAAAAGTGATTATACACTGCGTCCAACATTGTAAAAACAAAGAGCTGATTGAAACTATAAGTAAGGTTTTTACAGACAAAGTTCAATATTGTGATGATTGTAATGAATGTCAAAAGATAAAAAACGGAATATTGGTATAAGGTTATTATGATATTATAGTAAGGTAAGTATATACTAATAGTACAAATGAATAATAACAATCTTAGGTCTAATAAAGAATTTAATAATATACATTGACAAATAGCTAATATATTGCTACAATATGAATTGTTGCAAATGAAGTAAAGAAAATGTCTTTAAATGATATTTTATATAATAGAATTATATTTAACAAGAAGAAACAGCCGTTTCTCACCTTACAGCATAGCTAGTTAGGTTGATTAGTAATTTAAATTGTTACTATTAAGGACGGCATTTATGCCGTCCTTTTTATTATTGAATAATATAAAAAATTTAAGCAAGTACACCTAGGAGGTGAAAATTATTAGTAAAAACAAAAATTTTATGATGAATGAAGAAATAAGAGATAAAGAAATAAGAGTTATTGGAGCTGATGGTTCTGCCTTAGGCATTTTAGATACTAGAGATGCCATAAAGCTTGCAGAAGACAGTGACTTAGATCTTGTTATGATGTCACCAACTGCAAAACCACCAGTATGTAGAATAATGGATATTGGTAAATTTGAATACGAAAAGCAAAAGAAAGAAAAAGAAGCTAAAAAGAAACAAAAGGTTGTAACTCTTAAAGAAATACGATTGAGTGCAACAATACAAGATCATGATATTTCTATTAAGGCTAGCAATGCTAAAAAATTCTTATTAGATGAAGACAAAGTAAAGATAACTGTAAGATTTAGAGGAAGAGAAATTGAAAATTCAAAAGTGGGACATAAGATATTAAGATCTTTTGTAGAAAAAATCGGTGATGTTTATATTGTCGAAAAACCTGCTAGACAAGAGGGAAGAAATATGATAATGATTTTAGCTCCCAAAAAAGCGTAACCGAGAGGAGGAATTTTACATGCCTAAAATGAAAACACATAGAGGCGCAGCAAAAAGATTTAAGAAGACAGGGTCAGGAAAATTAAAAAGAGCAAAGGCTTTTACAAGTCATATACTAACAAAAAAGAGCCCTAAAAGAAAAAGAAATCTTAGGAAAACAGCATATGTTTCAACAACTCAAATAAAAAACATGAGAAAATTATTACCATACTTATAAAAGTGGTGATTAGGAGGTATATTAAATGGCAAGAATTAAACGAGCAGTTAACTCTCGTAAAAACCATAAGAAAGTATTAAAACTCGCAAAAGGCTACTACGGTGGAAGAAGTAAGTTATTTAAAACAGCAAATGAAGCGGTAATGAGAGGTTTAAGAAACGGATATATAGGTAGAAAGAGAAAGAAAAGAGATTTTAGAACACTTTGGATAGCTAGAATAAATGCTGCTACAAGATTAAGCAATCTTTCATATTCAAGATTTATGAATGGTATGAAACTTGCAGGTATAGATATTAACAGAAAGATGCTTTCTGAGATTGCTATAAATGATCCAAAAGCTTTTGCTGAATTAGTAGAAGTTGCAAAAAAACAATTAAACGCTTAAAATTAATTATTTAAAAATGTAGCCTTATGGCTGCATTTTTTATTATATTTTGAAAAAAATATATTAAGTGATATAATTAGTGAAATGTCATTATATAATTTATTATGATAGAAAATACTTATATAAAAAACATTTTTATATTAGATACTATCGTAAAAGATATTGTTTAAAAAACATTATTGAAGAATAATTAAAGGCGTAGAGGTGACTAATTTGGAATTAAACTTTGAAAATTTAAAAAATAAAAAAAAGTATACTCCGGTTCAGATACTTGCAATAGGTTTTGCTATAGTTATAATTGTAGGTGCAATACTACTTAGCTTACCTATATCATCTCAAAGTGGTAGAATTACACCGTTTATAGATTGTATATTCACCTCTACATCTGCTGTGTGTGTTACAGGACTTGTAACTCTAGATACGGGAACATATTGGACTTATTTTGGTAAAACTGTAATAATGTTATTAATAGAAACGGGTGGACTTGGATTTATGTCGGTTGCAACTTTAGTTTTTTTCTTTTTTGGAAGAAGAATAACATTAAAAGAGAGACTAGTAATGCAAGAAGCTATGAATGTAAACTCATTACAGGGGTTAGTAAAAATGATCAAATATGTATTGATATTTACCTTCTCGGTTGAAGGAGTAGGTGCAGTACTATTTGCAACACAGTTTATTCCTCAATTTGGAATAGCAAAAGGAATATATTATAGTGTATTTCATGCAGTTTCTGCTTTTTGTAATGCTGGGTTTGATTTGATGGGGAATTTTAAAAGTGTTACTGCATATGCCAATAATTCTGTAGTAATTCTTACAATTTCAGCACTAATTGCAATTGGCGGATTAGGATTTTATGTTTGGGTAGAAATTTATAATTCTAAGGGAACTAAAAGGTTATCACTACATTCAAGAGTAGTTATCTATTCGACAATTGCACTAATTGTCTTTGGTGCGATTCTTATGTTCATTTTTGAAATGAATAATCCGGGTACTATGAAAGGAATGTCTGTGAAGGACAAAATTTTATCTTCAATATTTGCATCAGTATCACCTAGAACTGCTGGGTTTAATTCTATTCCATTAGACAAGATGACTAGTGCAGGAAATTTCCTGACAATAATTTTAATGTTTATTGGTGGGTCTCCTGGTTCAACGGCTGGCGGAATAAAAACGACTACTGCAATTATTCTTTTTATGACTGTAGTGTCTGTAGTTCGTGGACGTGAAGATACCGAAATATTTAAGAAACGAATAAATAAAGAAGTTGTATACAAATCTTTAGTAATAACTGTCCTTGGACTAGGAATTGTTATAATAGTTACAATGGTGTTATCAATTACGCAGTCACCCAATATTCCTTTTGAATATTTTCTATATGAGGCCACTTCAGCATTTGCTACAGTTGGGTTAACACTCGGATTAACTACAAAATTAACAATAGTCGGTAAAATAATAATAACGCTTACTATGTATGCTGGAAGAGTAGGACCGCTTACTATAATACTAGCATTAGCTAAAAGAAAAAGTGGTAAATCTGGAACTATAAAATATCCGGAAGATAAAATTTTAATTGGATAGGGGTGGAAGTAATGCATAAAAAACAGTTTGTTGTTATAGGGCTTGGAAGATTTGGAACATCAGTTGCTGAAACGTTGTATGCTTTGGGAAATGATGTGCTAGCCGTTGATTCTGATGAAGAGGTAGTTCAAAATATTTCGGATTCAGTTACTCATTCAGTTCAAGTTGATGCAAATGATGAAAATAGTTTGAGAGCCCTAGGTATTCGTAATTTTGATTGTGCAGTTATAGGTATAGGTGATAATATTCAATCTAGTATTTTGGCAACAGTATTAGTTAAAGAATTGGGAGTAAAATATGTAATTACAAAAGCAACAAATGCATTACATGCTAAAGTATTATATAAAATAGGTGCAGATAGGGTCGTTTTCCCGGAAAGAGATATGGGGGAACGTGTTGCTCACAATTTAGTTTCGTCAAATATATTAGATTATATAGAGTTATCGCCTGATTATAGTATAGCTGAAGTTGTGAGTCCGGTAGAATGGCATGGGAAGACACTTAGAGAATTAAATATAAGAGCTAGATATGGCATAAGTGTAATGGCTATAAAAAGGAATAATGACATTGATATTTCGCCATCAGCTGATAATATCATTGAACCAGGAGATATTATAGTTGCTATTGGCAGTATACAAGAATTAAATACGTTAGAAAATTTAGTTAAATAAGGGGCACTTAGTTTGGAATATATTCAAAGCAAAGATAATTTATTGATTAAAGATATTAGAAAACTAAAGGAAAAAAGATATAGAGTAAGTAGTAACATGTTTTTAGTTGAGGGATTTAGATTTGTAGAAGAAGCTTTGGACTCAGAATTCGAAGTTGTGCATATATTTATAAGTGCTAGAGGTGAGGCTAAGTTTGAGAACTCTAGCATGAAAGATAAACTACAGGGAAACACTAAAGTTTATGGTGTTAGTGATAGTTTGTTTAAAAATATTTGTGATACAGATAATCCACAAGGAATTATTGCGTCAGTTAAAAATAAACCTGTAGAAATCAAATATGATAATGGATTTTATATGTTAGCGGATAGGATTCAAGATCCAGGAAATATGGGAACCATAATTAGAACAGCCCATGCAGCAGGAGCCCTTGGCGTTATACTTACAAAGGGAACTGTGGATATTTATAATGAGAAAACATTAAGAGCTACAATGGGTTCTATTTTTAAAATACCTATTATTTATGATAATGATTTAGCACTAGTTCAAAAACTAAAAAATAGTGGATTTAAACTAGTAACTAGTTCACTCGATACAGATAAAAACTTTTACGATGTAGACTTAAAAGAAAAGATAATTATAGCTGTTGGAAATGAAGGAAATGGAATTAGTGATGAAGTTTATGAAATATGTGATTTGAAAATAAAGATTCCTATGCCTGGTGGTGCAGAATCACTTAATGCTGCAGTAGCTGCGTCGATTATGATGTATGAAGTTGTAAGACAAAAAAATATTATATAGATTAAATTAATAGTTGAAATTTTATCAAGTTATGGTTATAATGTTTTGTATACTTTCATAAATAAATCAATAAAATAAACTGTGATAGAGATAGTAAATATAAAAATGTTTACAGGGATAAGAAGCCTTAGATTGAGAGCTTCGAAAATAATTTTTATGTTGAAGTTCACTCTGGAGTTCTAACGGTGAAATAAAGTAACTGTTAGCGGGTAGAACCGATAAATTTATCTAAGAGGACTATTTATTAGTCAATTAGGGTGGTAACGCGGATATTCCGTCCCTTTATTGGGGATGGTTTTTTTTGTTTTATAAAAAAAAATAAATACATATATTACATAAATATGAAGGGAGTTTTCATTATGAAAGAAAAGTTAAAAATGATAAAAGCTGCAGTTTTAGAAGAATTAAAAGGAGCAGATCTTAAAACAGAATTGGAAAATGTAAGAGTTAAGTATTTAGGTAAAAAGGGTGAGCTTACACAAATATTAAGAGGTATGGGTCAGCTATCAAATGAGGAAAGACCAGTCATTGGGAAATTAGCCAATCAAGTTCGTGAGGATATTGAATCACTTATAACAAATGCAACAGACAAATTAAAGAGAGACGAAAATGAATTAAAACTAAAAAGTGAAGTTATAGATATATCGATGCCAGGAAAAAAACAAACAATAGGAAAAAGACATCCACTTGAGCTAACACTTGAAAAAGTTAATGATATCTTTTTATCTATGGGATTTGTAATAGAAGAGGGACCTGAGGTAGAAACAGATTACTATAATTTTGAGGCATTAAACATACCTGAAAATCATCCTGCAAGAGGTGAACAAGATACTTTTTATATAAATGATAGTGTGGTTTTAAGAACTCAAACATCACCAGTACAAATAAGAACTATGGAACTGCAGAAACCACCTATAAAAATGATTTCGCCAGGTAAAGTTTACAGGTCAGATGCAGCAGATGCTACTCATTCACCAATTTTTTATCAAATTGAAGGTCTTGTAGTAGATAAAGGAATTACGTTTGCTGATTTAAAGGGAACGCTTGAATTATTTACGCAAAAGATGTTTGGAGATAAAATGGAAACAAAGTTTAGACCACATCATTTTCCTTTTACAGAGCCTTCAGCTGAGATGGATGCTACTTGCTTTGTTTGCAAGGGTAAAGGATGTAAGGTTTGTAGTGGAAGTGGTTGGATAGAACTTTTAGGTTGTGGAATGGTTCATCCGGATGTTTTAAGAAATTGTGGAATTGACCCAGAAGTTTATAGCGGTTTTGCTTTCGGATTTGGGCTTGATAGAATTACAATGCTTAACTACGGAATAGATGATATTCGAGCACTTTATGAAAGTGATATGAAATTTTTAAAACAATTTTAACGACATTTCAGAAGGAAGGCCTCCTACTTTTATAAGTGGGAGTTAACTACATTAGCAGAAATAAAATTTTATTGGGAGTATAAAACTCCATCTGAAGTAGTTAATATGCAGATCCGCAGGAGATGATTTAATATATAAATTAGTAACTATGTAGTAAGTATATAAAAAGCAAGAGGCAAAACGATTAATAGGTGTTTTGTACTAACACAGATACTAGGAGGATGTATTATGAAAGTTCCAGTTAAATGGCTTAAAGATTATGTAGATATAAATATTTCACCACAGGAACTCGGTGACAAATTAACAATGTCTGGTTCAAAAGTTGAAGAGGTTATTATATCAGGTGCTGAAATTCAAAATGTTGTTACAGGAAAGATAATAGAAATCGTCAGGCATCCAGATGCTGATAAATTAGTTGTGTGTCAGGTTGATATAGGACTAAACGCACCAACACAAATTGTTACAGCAGCTACTAATATGAAAGAAAATGATATTGTACCAGTGGCACTTCATCAATCAACGCTACATGGAGGAATTAAAATAAAGAAAGGTAAACTTCGTGGTATATTATCCAATGGTATGTTCTGCTCTGAAGAAGAACTTGGAATACCTATGGATGAACCAGTTGAGGGGCTAATGATACTACCAAAAGATACACCACTTGGTAAAGATATAAAAGAAGTATTGAATCTTCAAAGTGTGTTAATAGATTTTGAAATAACATCTAATAGAGCTGATTGTCTTAGTATTTTAGGAATAGCTAGAGAGACAGCTGCAACTTTGGGGACAGAATATAGAAAACCGGCTCTTGATTATAAATCTACTGCGCAAGGAAATGTAGAGGATGTTTACAAGGTAGATATTAAGGATGAGTTATGTAAAAGATATATGTTAAAGGGTATAAAAAATGTAAAGATTGAGCCATCACCACAATGGATGCAAGAAAGACTTATAGAAGCTGAAATTAGACCTATTAATAACATAGTAGATATTACAAACTTTATTATGGTTGAGCTTGGTCAGCCTATGCATGCGTTTGACGCTAGACAAATTACTACGAATAATATAGTTATTGAAAGAGCAAGTGTTGGTGGAAAATTTACTACACTAGATGAAGTAGAAAGAGATTTAGATGATAGTATATTATGTATAAAAGATGGAGATAAAATTATAGGACTTGCAGGTATAATGGGAGGTCTTAATTCAGGAATTAAAGAAGACACTACAAGTGTAATATTTGAAGGTGCAAATTTTGATGGAGTTAATATAAGACTTGCATCTAAAAAATTAGCTTTAAGAACTGATGCATCTTCAAAATTTGAAAAAGATTTGGATCCTAATATGGCTGAAATGGCAATTAACAGGGCTTGTCATTTAGTAGAAGAATTAGGTGCTGGTGAAATAATGCAGGGGTGCGTTGATGTATATCCGAAAATAGTTAAATCTAATACTCTAGAAGTAGATATAAATTGGATTAATACTTTCCTTGGAACAAATATATCTAAATATGATATGAAATCGTATCTCGATAGATTAGAACTTGCTACTGAAATAATAGGTAATTTCTTAATTGTTCAGGCACCTTCTCATAGATCTGATATTAATATTAGAGAAGATATTGCAGAAGAAATAGCTAGAATGTATGGTTATGATAATATACCATCTACGTTACCTAATTGTGAAACTTCAAGAAGTGGAAAGAGTGAGAAACAAAAATTAGAAGATAGAGTAGCTCTTTCTTTAACTGCAAGCTCCCTTAATCAATCAATAAGTTATTCTTTCGTAAGTCCTAAAATATTTAATAAGCTTTTAGTTCCGAGCGATAGTGAATTAAGAAAGGTAGTTACTATAAAAAATCCACTAGGTGAAGATTATAGTATAATGAGAACTACAACTATAGCATCTATGATGGACTGCTTATCAAGAAATTATTCGAGAAATAATGAAGAAGTAAGGTTATTTGAAATAGGTAAGGTTTATATACCGAGCGACGATTTAGATAAGCTTCCTGAGGAAAGAAATATATTAACAATAGGAATGTATGGAAATGTTGATTATTTAGATTTAAAAGGTTGCGTTGAAAATGTATTGGATAATTTGGGAATAAAAAATGCAGCATTTAAAAGAGAAAGTGAAAATCCAACTTATCACCCAGGAAAAACATCAAATTTATATGTGAAGAGAGAATTTGTAGGCGTGGTTGGAGAAATTCATCCTAGCGTTTCAGAAAACTATAATGTGTTACCAAGATGTTACATCGCAGAATTAAACTTGGATGTATTATACAAGCATACAGATTTAAATAACAAGTACAAACCACTTCCAAAATTTCCAGCTGTTACAAGAGATATTGCTCTTTTAGTTGATGATGAAGTTTTAGTTCAAGATATTGAGGATGTAATTGTAAAGCAAGGTGGGAATATTTTAGAAAGTGTTAAATTATTTGATGTATATAAAGGTAAGCAAATAGCAGATGGTAAAAAAAGTATAGCCTATGCTATAGTTTACAGAAGGGCAGATAAAACATTAACTGACGATGAAGTAAACAAAGTACATGAGAAAATACTAAGATCTTTAGAGAATAAAGTTGGTGCAGAGCTTAGATAATAGCAACAAATTAGAACTCCCTTAAAGTAAGGGGGTTTTAATTATGTAATGTATTTTTCTGATTAAGTATAACAAGGAATTAATTGTTTGATTTGTATGATTAATTTCAAAATATTGGTTTTATTAAAAGTTATATTGTGTTACAATAAGATTAATTAATCTGTCTAAGAGGGTGTTTTAGATGAACGTTGTGACAATAAAAATAAATGGTATTGAATATAATTTAAAAGGTGACGAAAGAGAAGAATATTTACATATGGTAGCTAGCTTTGTTGATAAAAAAATAAAAAATATAATGGACAATAACGAGAAACTTAGTACATCTTCGGCAGCAATTTTAACAGCTTTAAATTTAGGCGATGATATGTTTAAAAGTAAATTACTCTGCAAAGAACTGAAAGCTAAGGGTGAAGAATTAAATAAGCATGATGAAGAATTGACAGTGCAGTTAGAAGATTTAAAAAAACAGTTAAGCCATATGGAAGATTATAATCAAGAATTGCTTAATAAATGTAAGAATATAGAAAAAACTGAATATGTAAAAACCTTAGAACAGGAAAATATAGATATGCAACAGCAATTAGAGGTTATGAAAGAGACTAATAAAACTTCTATTGAAGAAAATAAAGATATTAAAACAGAAAATAAAGCAATGAAATTTAAGCTCCAATCTTATAAGTATAAAATAATTGATTCTCAAAACAAGTTGATAGAATATCAAATTAGTTTGGCAAAACAAAAGAAAATAAACAATCCTCTTTTAACTACGCGTAAAAAATAAATCTTATTTAAGAGTATGTTTAAGCTGTCGCCGAAAGGCGATTTTTTTATTGATAAGACAGTAAGAATACATAAACAATATATATCTTTGGTTAGAGAAATAATTTAAAAAAATTTCCACTATACCTTAGCTATTTATTTAGTTATAATTAAAGCATGGTGTTATGCCATGAAAAGGATGGTACATATATGAATTTGTTAACAATCGAAGAAGTGAGTAAAAGTTATAGTGAGAGAATACTCATTGATAAAGTGTCACTAGGTATAAGTGATGGAGATAAAATTGGTTTAATAGGTGTTAATGGTACTGGAAAATCAACTTTTTTAAAAATAATAGCTGGCTACGAGGTTCCGGATGCTGGTAGAATTATAAAGGGAAACAAAGTAAACATAGAGTATTTATCTCAAAATCCTGAGTTTGATTCAGAAGCTACAGTACTTGAGCAGATTTTTAAGAGTGATACGGATGTTATGAAAGTTATAAGAGAATATGAGGTCGTTTTAGAGAAATTACAAGAAAATCCAGAAAGTGAATCCACTCTTAATACGCTCATGAGGCTAAATGATAAAATGGATGCATGTAATGGATGGCAAGTACAAGATGATGCTAAAATCATATTAACAAAGCTTGGAATAACTGATTTTAAGCAACGTATAGGTGAACTCTCCGGTGGACAAAGAAAGAGAGTGGCATTATGTAGTGCATTAATTACTCCATCGGATCTATTGATTTTAGATGAGCCCACAAATCATATGGACAATAAAATAATTGATTGGTTAGAGAAGTTTTTAAATAAAAGAAAGGGTGCTCTACTAATGATTACCCATGATAGATATTTTTTAGATAGAATAACGAATAAAATTATTGAACTGGACAAGGGTAATTTATATAGCTACGATGGTAATTATTCTGTATATTTGGAAAAGAAAGTTGAGAGAATGGCTTTAGTAGATACATTAGAAAGAAAAAGGGAAAGTTTATTTAAAAAGGAATTAGCGTGGATAAGACGTGGAGCGAAGGCTAGAAGCACAAAGCAGAAGGCTAGAATTGATCGTTTTGATGAGCTTAAGGCTGGAAAAGTAGACACTTCAAGTGATAACTTAGAATTATCTTCGGCATCTACAAGACTTGGTAAAAAAATCTTAAATGTAGAACATATCTATAAATCATTTGGTGATAAAAAATTAATTGAAGATTTTAGTCATATATTTACAAGACGTGATAAAGTAGGTATTATAGGCCCTAATGGAATGGGGAAATCAACTCTAATGAATATCTTAAGTGGAGTATTAAAACAAGATGCAGGAGAAATTGAATGGGGCGAAACAGTTAAAATTGGATTTTTTCATCAAGAAAATGGTGAGATGAATGAAAATCTTCGTGCCATTGAATACATAAGAGAAGGTGCAGAATATATATCCACAGGTAGTGGAGAAAAGATTACAGCTTCACAAATGCTCGAAAGATTTTTATTTGATAAAAACACGAAACATTCATTTATCTCTAGTTTATCTGGTGGAGAAAAACGAAGATTGTATTTATTAAGAATTCTTATGGAAGCTCCAAATGTATTATTTTTAGACGAGCCAACTAATGATTTTGATATTCAGACACTAGCGGTCCTTGAAGATTATTTAGACGGATTTAATGGTGTTGTTATAACTGTATCACATGATAGATACTTTTTAGATAGAGTATCTGACAAAATATTCAGTTTTGAGGGTAATGCGAAAATAATACAATTTGTTGGAAATTACACTGATTATCAAGAATACATAGAAAAAAATCCACAAGTACTAGAAGATAATAATGAAGAGAATAAGGAAGAAAAAAAAGTTGAAAAGAAACAGGACAAAGAACTTGATAATAAAGAAGTTGCAATGGACAATAATAAAGATATTAAGAGCGATAAAATTTTGAAGTTTACATTTAAAGAAAAAAAAGAATTTGAGGAAATAGATGGTGCAATTGAGCAGAAGGAAAAAGAACTTGTAGATGTTAATAAAAAAATTAACGCTGGTAGTAGTGACTTTGAATATTTGGAGAAACTAGTTCAGGAGCAGAAGACTATTAAAACAGAGACTGAATATTTAATGAAACGTTGGACATATTTAAATGAATTGGTAGAAAAAATAGAAACGCAGAAAAATAGTTAAATTATCTCTTTGGGAGCGAATAGCCTACGAGCTGTAATAGTTCTAAGGGAGATGGACTTTGCAAAAATGTATTAACAAATTCAGAAGGTAAATCTCATACTTATAGAAGTGGGAGATTTACCTTTTGAAATGTTGTTAAAATAATAAAGAAGGTATAATCTGTGGATAAGACTAGAGATATAAAAATATCTGTGCGTAACTTAGTAGAGTTTGTTCTAAGAGCTGGGGATCTGGATATGCGGTTTATGGGAAGTAGCAGGGCTGTAGAGGGAACAAAAGCACATCAAAAGATTCAAAAGGAAAATAGTGAAAAATATTCTGTCTTGCTTAACGAAAAATATTTATCTGAGGTGAGTTTAAAATATAAAACAATACATAATGATATTACTATTGTAATTGATGGACGAGCCGATGGTATTCTAATAAAAGATGGAAAAGTCACTGTAGATGAAATTAAAACAGTTACTAAAGATATAGAATTTATAAAAGAAGACTACAATAGTCTTCATTGGGCTCAAGTTAAGTGTTATGCGTATATATATGCAGTTCAAAACAACCTTACACTCATTAATGTTCAATTAACTTATTATGAAATAAATAGTGAAAAAATTAAGAGATTTGTTAAAGCATTCTCAATTAATAAACTCAAAGAATTTTTTGATGGAATTATTTCTATTTATTTTGTATGGGCCAATATTACAAGTGAATGGAATAAGAAGCGGGACACGACTATAAAAGATTTAAAGTTTCCTTTTGATAGTTATAGGGAGGGACAAAGAGAACTTGCAGTTTCTGTATATAGAACAATAGTAGAAGGTAAAAAAATGTTTGTGCAAGCGCCAACTGGAATAGGAAAAACTATATCTACATTGTTTCCAAGCATTAAGGCTGTGGGAGAAGGGCATACCTCAAAAATTTTTTACTTAACTGCAAAAACTATAACAAGACAAGTCGCAGAGGATGCATTTTATAAAATGAAAGAGCGAGGCCTTGAGTTTAAGACCATTACAATAACTGCAAAGGATAAATTATGTTTTAGTAAGGGCAGTGCATGTAACCCAGAACAATGTTTATTTGCAAAAGGACATTTTGATAGGGTAAATGATGCTATTTTTGATATATTGAAGAATGAAAATACATTTAGTAGAGAGATTATTGAGATGTATTCTAAGAAACATAAAGTATGTCCTTTTGAATTTTCATTAGATTTAACATTATGGGCTGATTGTGTTATATGTGATTATAATTATGTGTTTGACCCTAGGGTGTATTTAAAAAGGTTCTTTACTGATAATAACGGTGATTATACTATATTGGTTGATGAAGCTCATAACCTAGTAGATAGGGCAAGAGAAATGTTTTCATCTCAAATACATAAGAAATTGTTTCTACAATTGAAAAAAGATATAAAAGGTAAAAATGATCAAATGTACAAGATCTTAAGTAAGCTAAATTCTTTTATGTTAAACATGAAAAAATTGTGTAATGAAGATGGGTATTATAAACAAGATGCAGAACCTGTAGATGTATATAATCTTCTTACGAGACTTACTAAAATATTAGAGGTTTGGCTTACTAAAAATGAAAAATCTGAAATATATGATAACTTTTTAGAGTTATATTTTACTTCGCTTAGTTTTATAAGGATAGCTGAACTATATGATGATAAATATATAACCTATGTAGAAAGTTTTGATGACGATGTAGTATTAAAAATATTTTGCTTAGATCCATCTAAGCTTTTAAGAGAGGCCTCAAAAAGAGGGCGTTCAGTAGTTTATTTTTCTGCAACGTTATTGCCATTATCATATTTTAAAGAAATTTTGGGTGGACAAAGTAAGGATTACAATTTAACTCTAAAGTCCCCATTTGATAAAAATAAACTTAAAGTAATGATAGCTAGGGATATTTCTACTAAATACAATGATAGAGAAAATAGTTACCCCAAAATAGTAGAATATATATATTCTGTGATAAGTGCTAAAAAAGGAAATTATATGGTTTTTTTTCCGTCATATAAATATATGGAGGTCGTGTTTAGTGAGTTTTCAAAATTATACCCAAGTGTGAAAGTTAGTATTCAAGTTAATGCTATGGATGAAGATGCGAGGGAAGCTTTCCTTAAGGGGTTTAATAGCAACGGGAAAGGCAGTATCTTAGGTTTTGGAGTTTTAGGTGGTATATTCTCAGAAGGAATTGATTTAAAAGGCGATGCCTTGATTGGTGTTATAATAATTGGGGTAGGGCATCCAATGATTTGTTTTGAACGGGAAATTATTAAAGAATACTTTAATAATAAAAGCAATTGTGGTTATGAATATTCCTATATGTACCCTGGTATGAATAAAGTACTACAGGCAGCAGGAAGGGTAATTAGAACAGAAGAAGATAGAGGAACTGTACTTTTAATAGATGATAGATTTCTAAAGCAAAGATATAGACGATTATTTCCAAAAGAATGGAATGATTATCAAATAGTAAACAATAACATTCATGTAAGTCAAGTGAGTTGTGAATTTTGGGAATAATAAAAAAACTTGAGCGTTTGCTCAAGTTTTTTTGTACTTAAATTTTATTTATATATTGGGGGGGATAAATAAAGGAAACCTAATTTATTTATAACAGCTACAAATACATCTACATAAAATATTTATATCCATGAATACGATAATAGTTTACTAATAGGACATAAATAGTTTCCTTTTATTATGGGGGTATTTAAATTTGCAATTAATGTCGAAATAAGATTTATCATTTGTGTGCATATTATAAATATGTTCGACTTATTTCTTGTTTTAAGAATACCACGAATTACACAAATAGTCAATGGGATTATCAAAAGTTTAATTTAAACACAATTAAAGCTAGAAACAACAAGATAATTCGACAAAATGTAAGAAACATGGAACAAGTATAGAAATATAAAATTTTAAAAAGCAATTGATTGTCAGTAAGTATCTTTTACAGAAAATTAATAATGATTAAAGCTTTATAGTGATAAACTGTATAGGAAAGGCAATTTAGAATTGTTAGCTATTTAAAAAGTATTAGCTGATTGCGAAACTCTAAAAGATTTTAGTGAAATATCTATCTAAAATTT
>ERZ1463035.76-NODE-76-length-19586-cov-14.225385_pt1 | contig 19586 bp, 20 predicted proteins | sample MGYA00564486_ERZ1463035 | MGnify/ENA primary metagenome ERZ1463035 (study PRJEB39244, sample SAMEA3635149) | Helicobacter pylori | study: EMG produced TPA metagenomics assembly of PRJEB11511 data set (Assembly of a 5300-year-old Helicobacter pylori... | reverse complement strand
TTGCACAGAATGGATCTTGACAAACAGCAGCATATAAACCATATATTTTGTTAGCGATTAAGGCACTTCCGTATCCAACTCCGTCGATAAAAATTCCTCTATCAGCTTTTCCGTTTGCAACGGCTAAGGCTGCAGGATAGACAAAATGACCTACCTTTCAATAAAATATAATCGTTAATATATATGTTGAAAAGGTAGTTTATAAAAGAGGTGTAAAGAAAAAAACAATATGCTATAATAAAGTTAATTAATAAATTACAGAATATTCAGGTACTTTCGTAGAATCTAGGATAAAATCAGATATAAAAATAAGCATATGGGGTTTATAATAACGTAGAAGGAGTGGATTATTATGACAAATAATAAATATCCAAGTTGTGAGATAGCAGGTGGAGGTAAGGTGTTTTTAAAAGACACTAAAAATGGTGAGAAATTTAAAATTATTAGAATGTCTGCTGAGAATATAGAAATAAAAACTTCCATGCAATTAGAAGTAGGTACTTTAGTTGATTTAAAAATAATCTTGAATTCGATACTATTTGAAATGGACATAAATGCTAAAGGAAAAGTAGTTGGAAAATTAGAGCCAACTGAGAAATATAGAATTCAGTTTATAGATTTATCAGACAAAGCAAAAAAAGAAATTGATGAAATTATGCGAAATGCATGTGATATATGTTAATATTGTAAATTATTATTTATAGTTTGTAAATTCTCTTATGCACATAATCTTCTACAATAGTTTATTATTTTATCATATTGGTATATAATAACTGAAATTAGAGTTGATAAAGTAAAACTAGTATTTAAACGCAAAGGTGCTGTTAAATAAAAAGAGCTTATATGGGAGGTTGCATAATGTTTTTTAAAAAAAGAAAAGTAGCAGAAGTAGGTCATGAATTTGAAGCAAGAAATGAATATTTGGACAATAATGTTTTTATCTATAGATTTCGTGAGGGTTTAAATAAATTTGGTGAGATTAATGGTCTAACTATTAATGCAGATATAAATGAAAAACTTAATAATTCATTCCTTATACCATTAGGTGGAAAAATCCCAGCGGAATATAGTCAGTTATATAATGAGTTTTTACATTTGGATGAGGAGAGTGTATGAAAAATAATTTTATGTGATGATACAATGCAGTGCTTGAATGATGCGCTGAAAAACGAAGGAAAAGAGACTAATCATTTGGTTTTATATTTAACAAATGATTGCACTAGCTTTAATATTAAAGAAGAATGTTTTGGCATTGAGGTGAGATATTAAAAAATAAGGAGTAGTTCATTTTTAATGAACTACTCCTTATACTTATATGCAAATAGTTAATTTCTAATTAAGTAGATTATAATAATTTATTTTTTTAAAATGAATTTTACTGTATAATATATGTTATAAAGTAGTTATTATTTAAATGGACATTACATTGAAATATTATATTTATACACAAAATAAAGACTGAATTATTTTTTTCAGAAATTTATTTAGGTTAATTAAAACGGAGGTTATATAAATCAAAAATTCATCAAAACATTCAATAGTCATAGGTGCTGCATTATTTGCAATGTTCTTCGGTGCAGGTAACTTAATTTTCCTACCAGCATTAGGAAGGGTAGCCGAAAATAAAATTCTATTTTCAATTATAGGTTTCCTTATTATAGGGCCTTTATTCGCAATTCCAAGAACAGCTGCAACAACTTTCGAATTAGGAATACACCCTTTAATTCTATTGATTTGACAGAATGTATCAATTATAGTTTTTTTTGTAATAGTGCTCACATTTTCGCTTAAACCTTCTTCAATAATTGATCCTATTGGACTAATTGTAATTGTTTTAATAGTAAGTGGTCTAAATACTACAAGTGATTTAACAGTAAATATAATTAGATTTTTCAAATATGTTCTCTATCCAGTATTGTAGTATCTTGGTTTGCCTTTTGACTTATTATTGTATTTAATGGTTTCTTTAGGGAAAGTACATATAAAACTACTTATTTAATTTCTTTTGTACTTTTGTACTTTTGAATAACTAGATAAACAGATTGCACCTAGGCCATCTACAATAAAAATTATCCCCATTACAATAAACTTTATCGTAGGGAATTCTTTAGAAATTGCCATCTGTGAAAAGAGAACATTTAAACATACAATTACAATGTTAAATCTCATTAATATTTGTTTAATATTCTCCATGATACTATCGGTAAGATTAAAATTATTAATTACATAATTACTAAACTTGCTTGAGATTAGACTTATAAAAACAATGATAGCAAAAAAATTAAATATAGTTAATAAAATGGTTGCCGTTGAGGTCATAGGATCATCTCCTTATTTTAAATGAATATATCCACATAATTTATAAGCCTCCTGTTATACAATTTATCTTTATGTCACTACTTTTATGGGTATCAGATAAATATATGGGTCAATTATACTATTTTTATATATTCTATAAGAAAGATATATAATCCTCTAAAAAAATTAAAAATTTCAAGAAATATGTTATATATGTATAACTAGCTTGTAGAATCAAAGGGAATGTAATTCAATTTTGTTATATTCAAAATATCAATATGCGCTTAATAAACAAGTAAACCCCACATCTAATGATATGGGGTACTTGATCTGACATAAAAAATATTCCATAATAGAAAATCTATTGCCCTGCTCTTGAACCACTTCCTCCAATTGAACTCTAAGCTCCAATCAGAAATCCCAAATCATATAATCGACCTCTGTTATTAGTTTCATAAATTCGTACATTAGGGTTAAATATGCATATTAAAAATGTAATCGGTACTATTAATCCATGCCATAAACCAGCCCAAAATCCAGCAGGCTGAGCATAGGGTAATTTATATTTTGAATTTGGACCTGCAACTGCAAGAATGTTTACCATAATATCACTCCTATAAAATACTCTGTTTTTAAATATTTAACGTTTAAAGAATAAAGGCTATAACAATTTTTATTATTCATCAATAGTTTGTCTCATTACAACCACTGACTATGCCAAACATTTTTGAGTTATATCTAGAGTTGCACGAGCAACATTCATTTTTATATTTCTCCCCCTGTTGTCACCTCTATTATTATAGTATAATATATTTTAATATATGTAAAATATATGTTACTTAAAATGAAAAAAATGTGACAGGAATAAAATCACATAAGTCGTTTTTATAGATAGATAAATGACGTAAAATCAAAATTAACGTCATTTATTGTATATAAACATCTAGTTTCACCCAATGTGAAAGAAACTAAAAATTATTTATGCTGGACATAAATAATTGATTGAATTACTAAACTAGGAGTTTATTTAAACTAACTGGGCCTACAAATCCATCAACTAGAAGTTTATTTCTTGCTTGAAAATTTTTAACAGCTACAAGGGTAGCAGAACCAAAAATACCATCTGCTCCGCTACTACCACATGGGAATCCTAAAGTTATAAGTCTAGTTTGTAGCCATTTAACTAAAGGACTGCTTGTACCTATTCTAAGAATCACTTTAGCTATCACGCTATTGCTCAAATCACCTCTAACCCCATCTACAACTAGCTTATTTCCGTTTTTATCTGTAATGCCTGATAGATCGCAAGCAACTTGAAAAGATGATACTACTGAATTTATAGGTGTAATTTTACCGAGAACTGCTTTAATTATTGCATTTGCTATTAAATCAGCATTATATATATTCATATCTTTTGCACTGTCTAAAAAGGCACATTCTACAAGGACACAAGGCATAATAGTATTATTTACAATAAATAAATGTGAGCCATCTTTTACACCTCTATTTCCATATCCAAGTAAAGCTATTTCATTGCAAATTTTTGTAGCATAATTTTTAGCAGTTTGAGATATAACGTAACACTCTACTCCTTCACCACCGCCTGTATTAAAATGAATGCTTATATGCAAATCTGAATTAGACCTATTTGCTTTATTAACTCTGTATTGTAAAGATTGTCCAACGTTCGAAAATGCTTGTCCATAAGGTGTGCAATCTATTACTATATTACCTGTATTTTGTAGCTTTTTAATTATTTTACCTACAACTTCTTTATTTAAAGGATCTTCCTTTCTAAGTCCAACTGCTCCAACATCTGGAGTGCAATTATGACCAGCATCTATTGAAATTTTCATATATAAACATCTCCCTAACTCAATTTTATTAATTTTTTGTATTGTATTCTATGTGAATTTTTGTTTATTCCTATAATCTATATATGATCGTTGCATCCTTTTGGTAACCTTCTTTATATTAGTTTATTTACAACTATTAAATATTAAAACTAAGTCGTCGTATATTATGTATACCTAACCAATAGAATTAAAAGGAATGCAATTAATTGTGTTACATTCAAAATATTAATATGTGATTCATAACCAAGTAACCCTATATCCAATGATAGGGGGTACTCGCTTTGACATAAAAGAATGGTTACCATAATATAACTCCTATTGATAAGTAAAAGATATTGAAGGGATAAATGTACCTGATACTTTAAAAGCCTCACTTAACCTATTTTCTTCTAGGTTATAACAATATAAGCTGTTAGGATAAGTTGTTAAACCTATAAAATTTGTTCCATGAGTTCCAATGGGAACTGCAACAAAGTGAATATTTTTCTCATTAGCGCTGAGACATGCTATATATGGTTGAGAAATTTCTATAATCTTATTTTTATATACATAAAAATCCTGTACCGCAATGTCAGGAGCAAATTCGATAATACTAGCATGTTTTTTAATAACATCTATTTTTGATATTTTGGGTACAGGAGAGTTTTTATCTCCACTTTTAGCAAAAATTATATTTCCATTTTTATCACCGAAATTTAAATTAAATTGGCCTATGGAATCATTAGTAATTTAATATATTTTTTTTGTAGATATGTTAAGCCTAAATATATCCCATGGGTTACTTCCGATGGCATCAGAAAAAAGTAAAGTATATCCTTTAGTATTGACTTTACCAGTAACCACTACATCTCTATTCTTTAAAATTTTTTGATTTATCTTTGTCTTAGTATTAAATAACCACAAATGGATTATTACAGTATATAAAAATATTAAATAAAAAATTGTAACTGTTTGTTTTTTGTGTATAATTAATTATGGTCAATAAAACAAATTATCAAAGGGTGGTACAAGTGATAAAAACAATAAGTACACAAAATGAATATGAATTAAAGGTTGATTTTGAAAGAAAGATAGTATATGAAAAATTTAAAGGAATGTTTACAAAAAAAGCTATAGCAAATATGCAAAATGATTATAAAATAAAAATACTTCCTATATTTAAAGGCAGTAAATGGTCTAAATACTGCGATATGATAACTTACAATTTATCAGACAGTAAAAATGAATTAGGAGAATTTGCTCAGTATTGTAGTGATAATGGAATAGTCCATGCGGCCCTTATCGTTGAAAATGTAGTAGTAAAAATGCAAATGAATAGAATAGGCAAAAATATAGGAGTTACACCGGTTGTATTTACTGATGAAACGGAAGCCGAAGATTACTTAAAAACAGTTGGATATTAATAATCTATGTGAATATTAATAAGAAATGAACATCCTAAAAGATGTTCATTTTTTATTGCTTAAAAATAATAATATAGAGCATATCTTACAAGCTATTCATAATATGATTTTTATGTTATGGGAAATATGTATAATGTAACATATATATGGTAAAATGTTAAATAAAAGTATAGTGTATTTTAACATCACTAATTGAGGAGTTTATTAATGCACGGAAAAAGAAACCGAAGGATGATGATAGAATATGAATGATTCTTTTTACAGACAGGTAACAAAGCAAATGGGGATAAGGCTTAAAGAAGCAATAGAAAAAATGGTAGCAGAGGTATTTAGCGCCAATAAAGAACTTGCCTTTCAAATTGGAGAGAAAGCAGACAGAGCAGCAGAGTTAATTATCGTTAATAGAGAGCTTGCCTTTCAAATTAGAGAGAAAGCGAATAGGGCTGCAGAGTTAATTACCGTTAATAAAGAGCTTGCATTTCAAAGTGGAGAGAAATCAGACAGGGAAGCGGAGTTAATTGTCGCTAATAAAGAGTTAATAATTGCGAATAAGGCACAGGGAGAATTCCTTGTTAACATATCTCATGAACTTAAAACACCATTAAATGTTATTTTTTCAACAGCTCAGTTATTTGATATGTATTGTAAGAGTGGTTCATTAGATAATAATAAGAAGTCAATCACTAAATATATAGAATCAATCAAGCAAAATTCTTATAGATTATCTAAGCTTATCAATAATATAGTTGATTTATCAAAGATTGATGCGGGTTTTTTAAAATTGAACTTATCAAATAATAATATAATCACAGTTGTTGAAGAAATAGTGATGTCTGTAACTAGTTTGATTGAGTGTAAAGGGCTAAATATTATTTTTGACACGGATGTAGAAGAAAGAATTATTGCGTGTGATATTGAAAAGATAGAGAGAATAGTATTAAATCTTATATCAAATGCGATAAAATTTTCAGATGAAGGTGATGAAATAGTTGTAGACGTTAAGGATAAGAACGAATTTATTGAAATATCAGTTAAAGATAAGGGCATAGGAATTGAAGAAGGAAATTTAAATATGATATTTGATAGATTTAAACAGGTAGACAAATCATTATCAAGGAATACGGAAGGTACAGGTATTGGCTTAAGTTTAGTTAAGTCCATTGTAGATTTACTTGGTGGGAATATATACGTTGAAAGTGAATATGGAAAAGGAAGTAAGTTTACGGTTCAGCTTCCTTCAGGAAAGGTGCTTCAGGAAAATATGATATATAGTAGCGAAATGAGAAGTAAAAATCAAAGCATACGAGTGGAACTTTCAGATATTTATTTGTAGATTTCTTATATTAATAACTGAAAGGTATAAATAAAATATTATTATGTTCAATAGAGAGAGGCTGTTTAATTAACCTATCTCTTTTATTACGTTATAAATATAAATTTACAAATGTGAGTAAATAATAATTTATTGGACATACTCTCTAATAGGTAATATTTGGTATAAAATCTTATAGAAGCTTATCTAATAAATAGCAATATGCTTGATAATAATTACTAGAAGCGCGAGGAGGATATAATGATTACATTTAAAAGGCTTAGATATATCTTATTAATATCAATATTCACGATTGGTATTTTAGAAATGACAACAGCAAAATTATTTGCAGCTACATTAACAACTGATACCTATACTGTGAAAAGTGGGGATAGTTTATCTGTAATAGCGCGAGATCATGGGGAATCATTAAATGATTTAATGAAAGCTAATAATAAACGAAATGATTTAATTTTAGTAGGGCAAATTCTTAATGTATCCACAAAAGGCAATTCTAATATAGACAAGGCATTACAAAATAAAGACTCTTCATATTTAACAAACAAAGCTGAACAAGAAAAAATAAGAAATTCTGTTGCTTTTACTTCAAATCCGATTTTAGAGTATGCTGCAAATTTTCTTGGGGTTCCTTACGTATGGGGTGGTACAAGCCCGGTGGGCTTTGACTGCTCGGGATTTACACAATATGTATTTTCTTATTTTGGTATAACATTGCCGAGGGTATCACAGGAGCAACAAAATGTAGGAGTCCTTATATCTAGAGAAAATCTTAGACCAGGAGATTTGGTGTTTTTCGGTAAACCTGCTCATCATGTAGGAATATATGTAGGAAATGGTAAAATGATAGATGCACCTCATACAGGTGATGTTGTTAGAATTCAGTCACTAAATAGTGATTTTACGTATGGGCGTAGACTTACCTTGAAAAAGGTAGAATCAAATGTAATTTTGCATAAATTAATGTGTAATGCAGTAGAAAAATTTACCAAAACATAAATCTATATAACAAATAAAAAAGGCTGAGTTTTACATAAAAGTAAACTCAACCTTCGCTTATACTGTTTTAAAAAGTAGATATTTAGGAGACTTCTTCTAAATTAGGGGTAATCTCTCCACGAATTTCTGCAGCAGTATGTATTTTATAATTTTTAAACATAATAGATCCTATGTACCCACTGAAGATACTAACTATAATACAACCTAAGGCTGTTATTAGCACTTTAGGAGCTGGATTATATGCAAACATTACTGCGAACCCTGCTATAGGGGTTGCTGTACCGGGGGTATTATTTATAAGTCCCATTAATGCAATTATTACTCCGCATAAAGAACCACCTATAAAATTAGTCACATAAATTGGTATGGGATTTGCTGTGGTTATATCAGCTTGTGTTAGAGGTTCTATAGCTACTGAAATTGTATCTTTTTTACTTCCAAATTTCATTCTTGTAAATAATACAAAATTCATAAATGATGAACCAAATACTGATAATGCGCCTATAGCCATAGGTGCACCGGTAAGCCCAAGCATTGCTGTTAAAGCCATTGAACTAAGAGGTGCAGTGGCAACAACGGTTATTGTTCCTCCAAGCACTATACCCATTATTATTGGGCTAGAAGTTGATGCAGAAGTTAAAATTCTACCGATATTTAATAACGTAGAATTTACTATAGGAGTCATACAGTTTCCTATAAATCTAGTTAATGGAGCTGCAAAAACAATTATAACTATTAAGTCTAAGCCCGCTGGTAATTTCTTTTCTAGATATTTAACTACAGATGACATAAAATATCCAGCTATAAATCCGGGTATGATGCCAAGACCAGAACAAGATAGCCCAAGCAATACTGCATATATTGGTGAAACACCAAGAGCTAAAGGTACAAGTATTGCAGCGGCTACTCCGCCTAAGCTACCATTAGATAACCCAACTTCTTTTAAGAATTTTATCTTTAATACATCACCAAAAAATGCAGAGTGAAAAGCTTCAACTAGAAAGCTTGCACAGGCAGCACTTGCTAGTGCACCCATAGCTTTCATTCCATGAGGTGCTTTGTAACTAAAAAGTGTAAATAAAGCTAAAACTAATAATAAAAGACCAGTTCCTATTAAAATATTCATTTAATTTTCCTCCTTATAATTACAAAATTATTTTTTTGAAAATACCTTATCTTTAAGTGCTAGACCAGTTTTAGTAATAGCAAGACCACCAAGAGCAGTTTCTCTTAAAGAAGCTGGTAATTCTATGCCAATTTTATACATTGCAGATAATGTATCATCAAATGGTATTTTTGAAGAAACACCAGCCATAACTAAATCAGCGGTAGAAAGTGCACTAATTGCACCAGCTACATTCCTTTTTGCACAAGGAATTTCAACGAGTCCTGCAACTGGATCACAAACAAGTCCTAATACATTTTTAAATACGATGGCACCAGCATTGAAACTCATTTCTGGTGTTCCTCCCATCATTTCCACAACGGCAGCGGAGGCCATGGCAGCTGCAGAACCACACTCTGACTGACAACCACCTTCTGCACCTGCAAAGGTTGCATTCATTCCAATAATCATACCGACTGCAGAAGCTGCAAATAATCCTTCCATCATTTCATAAGTGCTTTTTCCAAGCTTTTCACCAGCAGTTAATATTACGGCTGGAAGTATCCCACATGATCCAGCTGTTGGACATGCTACTATTTTACCCATAGAACTATTAACTTCTGAAGAAGATAACGCCATAGCCATAGCTTTTATAGCAGTGTCTCCTAAAAGTGATTTACCTGATTCTAAGTATTTTTGAAGTTTATAAGCATCTCCACCTATAAGACCACTTAATGAATAAACTTCTTTTTCTCTTGCAGAAAGAGCACCGCGCCTCATTACATCAAGAGTTTCTTTCATATGTAGAAATAATTCTTCTCGCGTGCTATCCTTTTGCTCAATTTCAAGATTTATTGCATATTCACTTAATTTGATATTTTTTGTTTTACATATTTGGATAAGTTCACTAGCTGACTTTGCGATCATTATGTTTCCTCCTTGTTTCTGGATTGATAACTATTACTTTGTTTATTCCTGTAATTTTTTTTATAGCTTTTACTAAAGAAGCGGGAATAGTACTATCTACTTCAAAAGTCATAGTTGCAGATTTTCCTTTTTCGTATCTAACAAGTTTTAAAAAAGCAATATTAATTTTATCCTCATAAATAAGGTCTGACACTTTTGCTACTGTTCCTGGAATATCATCATGACAAGTGATAATAGTAGGATTTTCACCCGTTATAAGAACACTATTTCCGTTGATTTCATTTATTTCTACATTGCCACCACCAATAGACGAACCCGTTATTTCGAAATAATTATTATTAATATCTGTTATTAAAAATTTAACTGTATTTGGATGTACTTGTCCAAGATCATACTCAATAAAATTTATTTTTAAACCTTTACTTTCAGCAATTAAAATAGAATTTCTAAGATCATCATCACTTGGTTCCATTCCAAGTATTCCGGCAACTAGTGCTCTATCAGTTCCATGCCCTTTATAAGTTTTACCAAAAGACCCATGAAGTAAGAATGTAACCTTTTTTATATCAGCACCGACAATAGTTTTTGCTATTTTACCAAGTTTAGCAGCACCAGCTGTATGAGAAGATGATGGACCGATCATTATAGGACCTATAATATCAAAGACACCAAAATTTTTCATGTTAAGTATTTCTCCTTTCCACAATATAATACAATTTATATTTTTAAGCTTGTTATTCTTTTGAAGTTTGAGCTCTAAATCAAACCAGTAACCGTTTTCTTATACTTTAATTTAAAATCATAATGTCAATAAACAACATTCTACATTTTTATTATATAAGCAACATTTCAAAAACACTCAGTTAACATCAAAAAAATATCTAATGATCTAAATATTAAAAATATTTAGATCATTAGATATTTGGAAAACGCTAAAAATTTTAGCCCATTTTATTTTGTTTTATTTTTATAACAAATTCAGTCCCTTTTCCTATAACGGAATGAACATCTATAGTACCCGAAAAAATATCGTTAACAATACCTTTTACATGGGCAAGTCCTATACCCCTACAAATGTCACCAGTATCGCAGTTGAATTTAGTTGAGAATCCAGGATTGAATATATACTCAATATCTTTTTCTTTTATGCCTTTACCATTATCAGATACAACAAGAATACACTCATCTTGGCTTTTACAAATTAAAATTTTAACATATCCATTTTTTGTTTTATCCATAGACTCAATACTATTGTAAATAAGGTTTCGTAATATGCAAACAAGATAAAAATGCTCCACTACATTAAAATTATTCTTTATTTCGAATTTTAAATTTACATTAGAGTTATTTCTTTTTATATATTCCCTTACATCCATTCCAATAATATTTACCATATCTTTAATATCCATTTTAACATTATCTGTTTTTTCACCAACCATTTCATCTAAACCCTTTATAACGCTTATATAATCTTTTTTTATTTCATGCACGTCTTTTGCTATATCAAGAGAAAGGTTTTTTAGTTCAGAAGGATACTTTTGCTGCGATATTGTTTTGTAAAGTAGATATGCTTTTTTCATAACATCTTCAATATCTGAATTATTTTTGTTCATAAAATATATTTCGCTTTTCATACTTGAAGTCATTAAAATTAATTTTCTATATCTTTCTTCATGTTCTTCCTTTATTAGTAAAGACTTATAATGTTTTAGTAGTAATATTATGCATACTGAAATTATAGCTCTTATAAATGCTACAATTGCTAGATCTTGAAACATTAAATAACCGTATCCTCTAAAATGAAGTATTGCACTTATTTCTATAATATTTGAAAACAAATCACATAAAAATGCACAAAAAAACAAGTCAGTAATGCCTTTCTTCTTCTTTTTCCAATACAATAAATAAAATAATATACCATATGAAAAATAAAACAATACATCTGTCCGTATAACCCCAAGAGTAGTATAAAAATTGTTAGTACTTAAATATAAAAACATTCCCCTATAAAGTGGATAAATGATCCCAGTTGTAAAAAGAATTTCTATAGGATTAAATTGTTTATAAAAATAAAGAAAAACAGGTAATATAACAACAGAAAGGGTTATTATAAATCCTGGCACAAAAAAATTTATACTAACTTGGGACGCCAAGGCAACCACTATAGCAATAATAAAAATAGATTTTATTTTTTTCATTTTATTAAATACTACTTAAATCTAGACTTATCTTATTTATCATAATATTTTGCTCCTTAAAACTTCATACTTTAAACTTATTATAACATTTTCTATTAAATAAAGTTCTTGACCTTAAAATATTCCGTTTATTTTGTTATTTCTACATATGAGCACAATTCACAAAACCTGAAGTACAAAATAAAATTGGTAGAGGAGATTATGCTTGGTATGTAGGTTATGCACCCGCAAAGAACCCTAAAATTGCAATATCTATAGTTATATTTGATGGTGGTTATGGCTCTGATGCTGCAAACGTAGCTAGAGGAATGTACGAGAGTTATTTTAAAAATGATCCTCGCATGAAACAATATAAAAATCATTATGATATAAAATTAAAACGTATTAAATAAATACATGCAATCAATAAAACAAGCCCTAAAATTACATTCAATAGATTATAATTAGAATAGGGTTATTCACATATTAAAGGCTACCATACCTTCTAAAATGTTTTGACATAATAAATGCTAATATCAATTGTAGTGAAACTTATATAAGAGGAGGTATTTAAAATAATGGATGAAAAAAAAGGTAGTGCTATTGCATTGTTACCATTAGTTATATTTATGGCTTTATTTCTTGGTGTTTCAATTATAATGAAGGACTTTTATAAAATGCCTGTAGTTGTAGCTTTAATAATTGCATCTACCATAGCCATACTTCAAAACAAAAAAATACCTATAGAATTAAAAGTTGAAAGATTTTGTAGAGGTGGTGGAGACTCCAGTATCATACTTATGTGTTTGATTTTTATTTTAGCAGGTGCTTTTGCTGAAGTCAGCAAATCTATGGGAGCTGTAGATTCTACTGTAAATTTAGGACTATCTATTTTCCCACCTAACTTTATAGTAGCTGGTATATTTATAATTGGTTCTTTTATATCTATGTCACTTGGAACTTCCGTTGGAACAATAGTAACTCTAGGACCTATTGCAGTTGAGCTTGCACAAAAAACAGGGTTACCTATAGGATTTTTAATTGCGGCTGTAGTTAGTGGTGCTATGTTTGGTGATGGATTATCTATGATATCAAATTCTACAGTAGCTGCTACTAAAACTCAAGATTGTGAAATGGTAGATAAATTCAAAGCGAATTTTAAGATAGTACTTCCAGCAGCTATAATAACATTAATTATATATGCATTTTTAACTGGTGGTATGCAAATCAATCATTCAGGAATTTATAACTTCCAATTAGTTAAAATATTACCCTACATTGCTGTACTGGCAGTAGCTTTAACAGGATTTAACGTAGTATTAGTATTAGTTGGAGGTATCATATTAGCAACTATAATAGGTCTTATGTATGGCTCTTTTAATATATTTATGGTACTTCAACTTTGCGCAAAAGGTGTTGCAGGTATGGAGGACATATGTATAATATCCATACTAATTGGTGGTATTGGAGAATTAATAAAATTCAACGGCGGTATAGATTTTTTATTAAATGCAATACAAAAAAGAGTTCACTCCGAGAAAGGTGCTGAATTTGGCATTGGTATATTAGTTAGTTTAGTAGATTTATGTACTGCTAATAACACAGTTTCTATAATTATAGTTGGTTCACTAGCTAAGGACTTATCAGAAAGCTATGGTGTAGATAAAAGAAAAACTGCCAGCCTTTTAGACACGTTTGCTTGCTTTATACAAGGATGTATACCTTATGGTGCCCAACTTTTGGTTGCTTCTAGTCTTGCAGCAATTTCACCATTTCTAATAATGAAATACCTTTGTTATCCATACCTTTTAGGTATCTCATCAGTTTTTGCTATAATACTTGGTGTACCTAAATTTAAAACTCCAGCTAAAGGTGCATTAAAGCTAGAAGACTAAGATTCTCTTGATTAATAATATTTCAATAAGGTTATAATTCTAATAAGTGGAATTATAAGGGAGAAATTTAGAAATGAAGAAGAAAACTAGTAAACTTACGAATTGCAAAGCGTGTCACAAGGAAATAGCAAGGAGTGTAAAGAAATGCCCTAGTTGTGGCCATGACCAAAGAAATTGGTTTATGAGGCATAAAATTCTAACAATAGTATTCACAATAATAGCAATTATTGGTAACAACGGGAACAGTACAACAATAACAACAGTATCAGATAAGAATAGTAGTGTTGCAACATCCGCAAAAGTGGTAAAAATAGGAGTAGATAAGACCATTTATGGAATTAATGAAACAGTTAAATCAAACCATGCATCAGTAACAGTTACTAAAGTTAAGAAATTAAATGGTGGAGATTACGATAAGGCAAAATTAGGGATGGAGTTTGTTGTGGTAACGGTATTAATTAAAAATACTGGAACTGGTGAAATAATTTACAGTCCTTTTAATTTTAAAATGCAGAATAGTAAAGGACAAATTACAGATGCAGCAAATACATCTATAGACAGTGAAACTCAATTATCAAGTGCTAGTTTGACTCCTAATGAACAAATTGTTGGAACACTAGTTTTTGAGCAACCAATAAATGATACTGCTTTAGTTTTAAAATACAGGGGTAGTCTATTAAGCAATGGTATTCAATTCGGGCTAAATTAAATAAAAGAAAGTGCTATGACTTAATTGTTATAGTGCTTCTTTTGTATATACAAAAGTTTATCTCATAGATAAATCTATGGTATAGGCTTTTTCAATTATTTTAACAACAAATAAGTAGTTATTAGCATAATCATTACCTTATATAAAGGTATTTGGAAATTAATGTAGAATTATAGTATATGGTACATGAAAAATTTAAAAAAATTGTAGTTAAAATTTGTTAATCTCCCCCTGGGGGTTTTTATGATTTGGAGGCGAAATACTTTGATGCTTAATATATTGTGGTACTTTTTAATTTATGCATTTATAGGATGGTGTATTGAGGTTATATATGCAGCTGTAAAGACAGGAAAATTTGTAAACCGAGGATTCCTAAATGGCCCATACTGTCCGATTTATGGAGTTGGAGTCATAATAGTAATTTATTTATTAGATCCTGTAAAAAATAATGTATTTTATATGTTTTTAGGTTCAATCTTTATTGCTAGCACCATAGAGCTTATAGGTGGATTTGCACTTGAGAAAATTTTTCATCAGAAATGGTGGAATTACGATGACATGCCATTTAATATTTGTGGATACATTTGCCCTATGTTTTCACTGGTGTGGGGATTAGCTTGCCTTATTGTGGTAGACAGAATTCACCCGGTTATTTTTTCTCTTGTTAATTGGATTCCACAGATGGTGAGTAAGGTTTTACTTATAATTTTTGCCTTCCTTTTCATTATAGATCTCATTGCAACAGTAAAATCTATTTTGAAATTGAATAAAAGACTTGAAATAATTGATGGGATAACGTTGAAAATTAGAGAAACATCAAATAATATAGGAGAAAATATTGCTATGGGAGCTATTGATATAGTCAAGAAGAAGGATAATTTGGAAGAAAGTTTCGATATAAAAAAAGAAATTTTAAAAGCAGATCTAACTGAAAAGAAAGGTGAACATAAAAAGGCATTGGTTCATCGAAAACAAGCGCTTAATGACCTTCATAATGCAAATAGAGAGATTTTAGAAGCCACTCATTTTGGTGAAAAAAGGTTGCTGAAAGCATTTTCTGGATTAAAATCCATAGAGCATAAAGATGCTCTTGAAAAATTAAGAAATTCAATTTTAAATGGATTGAGTGCTCCAAAGAAAACAGAAATAAGCAGCGAAAAAGATAGAACTGATGTAGAAAAATAAACTGATTAGTTTAGGGATGTATGCTTAATCATATATTGAATTAAATATTAAAGAGTTTATATGTAAAAGGAGCTTATATGCAAAATATATTTGATTATCTAGAGTGGCGTGGAGATTTAAGTTTTGATTGTGATAGTTTCAATGAAGTGGATAATTTGGTGTTTTCTGTACTTGCTTATTTAGAATTTGATGAAATTGTTCCTCGCGAGGCTGGTGTAGCATCAATTTCATTATTGAAAGCGGCGCAAGAATTTGAAAAAAATATAGATGAATCTTCTACTAACCATTACAATCCCTTCTTTAATCAAATTCCTAAATTATTATCAAAAGCTGCAAACACAACACGTTATGGTGATATCCAATTATCTGGTTATGAAAATCAAGTTGACTATGAGAAGTATAAACAATTTTCTGCTTTGGTATTTTCAATTAACAGTGAACAGCATTTTATTGCATTTCGTGGTACTGATGATACTATCAATGGTTGGCAAGAAGATCTCCAAATGAGTTTTATGGATGAAGTACAAGCGCAGAAGCAGGCTGTAATTTATATGAATAGAATTTTTCCTAACCTTTCAGGAAAGTTCTATCTTGGTGGTCATTCAAAGGGAGGAAATCTTGCTATCTATGCAATAATTAATGCAACTGAAAATGTTCGAGATAGAATAATCGGAATTTATAACAATGATGGACCTGGTTTTCAAAAAAATATTATACAAAGTGAAGGCTATCAAAACATTCTGTGCAAGATCAGGACATTGATGCCAAAATCCTCAGTTGTAGGCATGATATTGGAACGTGGAGAGAAATACAAGGTAGTGAGTAGTTGTAAAACTGGGGAAAAGCAGCATAATCCTTTTTCATGGGAAGTAAAAGGTACAAATTTTGTTTATGAAAAGAAATTAACAAAGAAAAGTACTAACTTAAAAACTACATTAAGGGAATGTGCAAATAAGGTATCTATAAAAGAAAGATCACAATTTGTGGATGCATTATTTAATATTATACAATCCACAGGAGCTAAGACGGTGGATGAATTATCGAAAAAAAAGCTGGCCGCAGTGCATACTATGATTAAAACTTATAAAAATATGGATACTTTTACTAAATCTCTTTTGAAAAAAACAATTGAAATATTTTTTAAAGAAAGTCAAAAAACACTAAAAAATTCAATCCTTAAGGATATTAGTTCCTCACGTTCTAAAAAGAAAAAAAGAAAGATATTGATGATAAATAGGAATGAATTATTTAAAACGTATATTCCAATTATAATTTTTGGATTTTTATGCTTATGTGTAGGTTTGAATAATGTTAATGGCTTACGCTTAACTGTTCTTTTTTCAATATTGTATTTATTTATTGAAACTAGAGGGAAGAAAGGAAAAATGGAAGACAGCAGTTTTATTCCCAAAAACATTTTACCTGATATAAAAAACTATTGGTGGTTAATTTTGCTTCCTGTTGTTTTGTGTATTGTATCAATTAGTTTACTTAAATTTGTCTTGCCAGAAGTCTACTTGTCTCTTTCAGACATAAAACCAATCTTATCATTTGATAAATCATTTTTACAGATACCTAAATTATTGATTTTAGCATTTGTTGAGGAAATAACATTTAGAGGTTTTTTTCAGGCTAAGATTTGCAATATTATAAAACCAATTTGGGCTATCATCATTACTTCATTATTTTTTGTCATAGCAACTTTTTCGGCAGGCTCTACATCAGGTCTTATTTATATCATGTTTTTTATTTTTATAGATAATATTATTTATGGCGTGATTTATCAAAACACTAAGAATATTTACTCGTGTACTATTTCACATTTTTTAGCAAATGTCATTAGTACATTTATTCTTTTGTTTATTTGACTGAACATAAGGAGGCATAAATATGAATAAGATAATCAACATATGTTCAAAGGAACTTAATGATAATGAAAAGTGTAGATGAAACTTATTTTGATAATACAGTAGTTATTACAGTATAATAATTGATTTGTTGACTATAATATACAAAGGGCGTGATATAACTATATATTGTATATGAGTAGGAGGATTTAGTTATGTTCGAAAAGTCAATAAAAAAGATACTTATAGTGTCATTAACACTTAACATTCTTTGTTTATCAATAGGTGGATTATTAGTATATAAAAAAGGTGAAATTAGCTTTAATAAAAGCAAATCGGCTACTGTATTTAACTCAAATATAAAGAAATCATATAGCAAATATTACATTGATAAGGTTAAAAGCTTTAACAATATAAAAAAGACTAATGAAATATTATTTGTAGGTGATAGTTTAACTGATTATTGCAACTGGAATATTTTATTTTCTAATATAAATATTGAAAATTTAGGTATAAGTGGAGATCATACAGGTGGTGTGTTAAATCGAACAAATAGTATATATAATCTAAAACCAAGCAAGGTTTTTATCATGATAGGCACTAATGATTTGTCTTCTGGAATTAACAAAGAAACCATTGTTAGTAACTATGTGCAAATAATTAAAGACATTAAAAAGAATAGTAGTAAGACAGAAATCTTTGTACAAAGTATATTACCTATTAATCAAGAAATTATTAAATCAAACGGAAGTGTTAGGAATGAAAAAAATGAAGATGTTGTTAGTCTAAATGGAACGTTAAAAGAAAAAGCTACTCAACTTGGTGTAAAATATATAAATTTATATGATTTGTTTACTAAAAGTAATAAATTAAATGAAATATATACGATTGACGGAATACATCTAGATAGGCAAGGTTATTCAATTTGGAAGCAAGCCATTGAAAAATATGTTACAGTGAATTAGAAATATATGTAATAACAATACCCCCATATTTAATATATGATAGGGGGGTTATTTGGGTTATATTAATATTCTGAATGTAACACAATACTAATTACTAAGCTTAATCTTCGTGGCGAATATATTAAACAAACAAGATTATTGCGATATAAACAATAAAAGTATCTATTTAACTAATATTTTATTTAACTTTAATCTCATTATGCTTTTAAAAGGAAATTCAAATATTTTTAAAGATAGAACAAAAGCTAATCCAACAGCAAGGCATAAATATACTAATTCCCAGTTATAAGGAAATATATTCATTAAATATATGTCCAAACTATAGTGTTGGTAGATCAACAATACCAAATAATGTATGAAGTACACTTGAAGTGTCCTGTTTCCAAACTTAGTTATAAATATCCTGCCATTTGGAATTATATACATAATTGCCAATGAGGTAATTGTACTTAATCCATAAAACAAAAATCTATAGATGCCACCAAATAACGGTTTACCTAAGGTTATATAAGAATTACGTCCAGTAAAAAAACCTCTAAAATGATATATATCTTGCCCATAAATAAAAATAATTACAAAAACAATAGTTATAGTTATTAAAGAAAGCCACTTAAGCCATCTGCATTTTAAAATTCTTATCAAATCTTTACTTTTAAAGTAGTACCCACTTATAAAGAACGGGAAAAATACTAATATTCTTGATAAAGAGAAAAGATCTACCACTGTTACTATTTTATAATATCCTACTAAAACGCCTATTATAATAGAAAAACATATTACAATTACTGGTTTAATATTTTGTATAACATATGAAATACATAACCAAACGCTCATAGCAAACAAATACCATGGTGAGATCGGAAGAGCGTCGTGTAGGGAAAGAGTGTATG